>Ga0335083_10000275_pt1 | contig 81875 bp, 85 predicted proteins | sample Lox_Sample_42_FD_206716 | JGI IMG/M metagenome (GOLD analysis project Ga0335083, IMG submission 206716) | Soil microbial communities from Loxahatchee National Wildlife Refuge, Florida, United States - Lox_Sample_4.2 | ecosystem: Environmental > Terrestrial > Soil > Wetlands | place: USA...
ACCCTGGATCACATGCGCGCGATGAAGGACCGCGCCATCGTCTGCAACATCGGCCATTTCGACAGCGAGATCCAGGTCGCTTCTCTCAAGAACTTCAAATGGAACAACATCAAGCCGCAGGTCGACGAGATCGAATTCCCCGACGGCAAGCGCATGATCCTGTTGTCGCAGGGACGATTGGTGAACCTCGGCAACGCCATGGGCCATCCGAGCTTCGTGATGAGCTCGTCCTTCACCAACCAGACCCTGGCGCAGATCGAGCTCCACAAGAACCAGGGCAAGTACCAGAAGAAGGTCTACACCCTGCCCAAGGAGCTCGACGAAAAGGTCGCACGCCTGCATCTCGACAAGATCGGCGTGAAGCTCACCAAACTCTCGCCCAAGCAATCCGACTATATCGGCGTGCCGCAACAGGGCCCGTTCAAGCCGGAGCATTACCGGTATTAGGAGGCATATTGGCGAAGGAAGTATCCGCCGAAGCGATTGCCTCCGCTGCACTGAGCAATGCCGCGCGGCTGCTGGCCTCCAACCCGGGAGCCTGTGCCGCGCAGGCCCGCGAAGTGCTGAAGCTCCAGCCCGGCAATGTCAAGGCGACGCTCCTCCTCGCCAAGGCGCTGCGCGCGCAAGGCCGCTTTCACCAGGCCATCGAAGTTCTGAAGCCGTTTGCAAAGCCGGATACCGCCGATGCGCGCGTGCTGCTCGAACTCGGGGGCACGCTCGGACTCATCGGTGACAGCGGACGCGCCGGCGCCTGTTACCTGCGGGTGCTCAGGAAACAGCCGGAGCTGGCGAAGGTCTGGCTAATCTACGGTCATGCGCTGAAGGCGCTGGGGAGGCTGGAGCCGGCGCTCGCCGCCTACCGCGAGGCGATCCGGCGGCAGCCTTCCTTCGGCGAGGCCTGGTGGAGCATTGCCAACCTCAAAACCGTCCGCTTCACGGACGACGAAATCGCCGCGATGCGCGCGCAATTGGACGATCGCGATCTCCCGCCGCAGGATCGCGTGCATTTCGAATTCGCACTCGCCAAGGCGCTGGAGGATTCCGGCGAATTCGCTCATGCATTTGCCCAGTATGAGCGCGCCAACGCGCTGCACCGCAAGTCGCACCCTTACGACCATGCGCGCACAAGAGACTTTTTCGCGCGCATAAAGGCAAATTCGACGCCCGAGTTGTTCGCCCGGCACGAGGGCAGCGGTGCCCAGGCGCGCGATCCCATCTTCATCGTCGGCATGCTGCGCTCCGGCTCGACCCTGGTGGAGCAGATCCTGGCGAGCCATTCGGCGGTCGAGGGCACTTCGGAGCTGCACCATATCGCGCAGATCGCGCGCGCACTCGGCTCCTGGGAGACGCAGGAGAACAAGCCATCCTATCTCGAAGTGCTCAGCGAACTTCCCGCGGAAAGATTGACGGCGCTGGGCGGGGAATATCTCTCACGCGCCGCTCAGCATCGCCGGCTCGGCCGCGCGTACTTCATCGACAAGATGCCCAACAACTTTCTCCACATCGGCCTCATCCATCTCATCCTGCCCAATGCGAAGATCGTCGATGTGCGGCGCGACTTGCCCGCCTGCGCTTGGTCGTGTTTTTCGCAGCATGTCGCGGGCGGCCTGCCCTATCTCTACAGCCTCGAGGACATCCGCCGGTATTATGAGGACTACGTCGACCTCATGGCGCACTACGACCGCGTGCTGCCCGGCCGCATCCACCGCGTGCACTATGAAGAGCTGATCGCGGATCCCGAGCGCGGTATCCGCGCGCTGCTTGCCCATTGCGGACTGCCCTTCGAACGAGCCTGTCTGGATTTCCACCGCAACAGGCGTCCGGTGCATACGCCCAGCTCCGAACAAGTGCGCCAGCCGATTTTTCGCGAGGGGCTGGAGAAATGGCGGCACTTCGAACCGTGGCTGGGAGCACTGACGAGAGACCATCTGCAAGCTGGAGACACAATGCCCGAGTGACTTTGTTATTGCGGCACTCTCGGTGCACCGGCGCCAACCCTAGCGCTCTACTCCACGGCTAGGCTTTTTACGATTTCTTAACCACAATACCTAGGCGGACTCAGGCGTTCTGGGTACCGTACAGATTCCAATGTGATTCGCGGAAAATGCGACGGGAATCGGGGGATGGCAGGGAAGGAAATCGGCGCAGCGCCGCAGTGATCGCGCTCGCGGCGGTGGCCATTGCCCCTTCGACCGCTGCCTTGGCGGCGTCTGCCCTGCCCGAACCGGGCGTGGTGCTTCCGCTCGTCACGTCGGGCGCCGTGGCGCTCGCACTGGGAGCGGCGCTGTGGGCCATCGCCCAACAAGCAGGATCGCGGCGCCTGCGCCGAACCTTGCGCGCCATCGGCGCGCGCACCACAGCGCAGGTGGGCGAGCGCGACGCCCTGCTCGCGGCGGGCAAAGAGGCCCTCATCGTCTGGGGCCGCGACGGCAGCGGTCCGCGCTCCTATGGCGGCGCAGAATCGACCATCGATTCCTGCCTCTTGGGCCCGGACGCGCTGGACCTCAGCCGCGCGCTCGACGGACTAAGCGAACGAGCGGAAAGCTTTTCCCTCATCGCGCGCGACAGGAACGGCCATCCGATCCATTTGCGCGGCCGCGCGGTCGGCGCGGCGGCGGCGGTATGGATCGAGCCGGAGCGGGCCGCCAAAGCACGAGCCTTCGACTTCCGCGCCGTGCTGGACGCGCTGCCGGTTCCGGTGTGGCTGCGCGACCGCGCGCTGTCGCTGGTTTGGGCGAACCGTGCCTATGCCGAGGCGGCCGGTGCGGCCGACGCGGAGGCCGCCGTCAAAACGCAAACGGCCCTGGAGAAATCCGAAGGCGATCTCGCGGCGACCGCGCGCAACACCGGCGCGATGCAGGAGACGCGGCGGTTCGCGGTGGTGGGCGGGCAGCGCCGCGCGCTTGCCTTCACCCACCAGCCGATCGCCGCCGGCATCGTGGGCAGCGCCGTCGACGTCACCGACCTGGTGCAGGCCGACGCCAAGCTGCAGCAGCATCTCGATGCCCATGCCGATACGCTCGACCGGCTCGCCACGGCGGTCGCGATTTTCGATCGCGACCAGAAGCTCAGCTTCTACAACCGCGCTTTCGCGGAATTGTGGGCGCTGCCGGAGACCTGGCTCGACACCCATCCCGGCGACGGCGAGATCCTCGACAAGCTGCGCGAAGGCCGCAAGCTCCCCGAACAGCGCGATTATCAGGCCTGGAAGCGCGAAAGGCTGTCGCTCTACGGCGCGGCGCACGACTACCTGCCGGAGGAGGAATGGCATCTTCCCGGCGGCAAGACCTTGCGCGTCGTCGCCCAGCCGCATCCCTTCGGCGGGCTCACCTTCCTCTATGAAGACGTCACCGCGCGCATCGCGCTGGAAAGCTCCTACAACACGCTGATCAAGGTGCAGTCCGCCACCCTCGACACCTTAAGCGAAGGCGTCGCCGTGTTCGGCCTCGACGGGCGGCTCAAGCTGCACAACGCCGCGTTCGCGCGAATCTGGGATCTCGCGCCGAGAGATTTGTCGGGCGAACCGCATGTGCGCGCCATCGCCGCGTCCTGCGCGGAGAAATTCGGCGACGGCGAAGTGTGGGAGGGCCTGATCCAGGCCATCGTCTCCGGCGCGCAGATGAAGCGCGAGCTGGGGGAGATCGAGCGCAACGACCGCACCATCCTGTCGCTGTCGCTGTCGGCCCTGCCGGACGGAGCGACGCTGGTGACCTTCGCCGATGTCACCGACCGCTTCCGCATCGAAAGCGCGCTGCGCGACCGCAACGAGGCGCTGGAAGCCGCGGACCGGTTGAAATCCGACTTCATCAAGCACGTCTCCTATGAGCTGCGCACGCCGCTGAACACCATTCTCGGCTTTGCCGAGCATCTGGCGAGCGGCATTCCCGGCGAACTCAATCCGCGCCAGGCGGAATATGTGCAGGACATCGTTGCCGGCGCGAACACGCTGACGCGCCTGGTCAACGACATCCTCGACTTGTCGCTGATCGAGTCCGGTACCTTGCGGCTGGAGCTGACGCGGATCGATCTCGCTGCGCTGCTCGGCGACGTCGCCACCCACGCGCACGATTGGGCGGCCAAGGCGGGACTGACCCTGGAGGTCGAAGTGCCCGAGGACGCCGGCAGCTTCCTGGGCGACGACCGGCGGCTGCGGCAGGTGGTGTTCAATCTACTCTCCAACGCCTTCAAGTTCACGCCGCGCGGCGGAACGATCACGCTCTCCGGCCGCATCCAGGGCGAGGACGTGCAGATCGCCGTCGCCGACAACGGCCCTGGCATCGCCCCGGAAGTGAAGGCCAATGTGTTCGAGCGTTTCGCCGCCAAGAGCCGCGCCGGCCAGCGCGCAGGCGCGGGGCTGGGGCTGGCTCTCGTCAACCGCTTCATCGAGCTGCATGACGGCTGGGTCGAGATCGAAAGCGGTTCTTTTGGAGAAGACGGCGGCACGCTGGTGCGCTGCCACCTGCCGCGGCGCATTCCCGAGGAAGGGCCCGGACGCGAGCGAACCGCGGCGGCGTGATCGATCGATACGTCTGCGGCGTCATGGCCCGCGCATGCGGACCACCCATTTGGAGCCCGCAAGAGTATCGCACGCGGAGGCGCGGAGAACGCGGAGTCGCCCCATTGTATCCTTCAATACACTTGCGCGTCTTGCTGCAGGGATGCAGCGACGCTCCGCGTTCTCCGCGCCTCCGCGTGAATCAATTTCGGAAAATCGAGGAAGCGTCTGCTGGTTGGTCTTCATTCGCCGGCCATGGCAGCCCCGTCTTGGCTGCACATCTCCAAACCCATCCCCGTGCTGCATAGCCGGACCCGGCATCTCCAATGCGCGAAAACTAGTGGGGCACACCTATCTTTCGGGTGCAACCTGGAGGAATCCCATGAAAGCCGTCCCAATCGCCCTTGCCGCAGCCCTTTTCGCCGCGCCTGCGCTTGCCGGCACGCCTGTCCAAGTCGCCCATTTCGACAAGATCTCGCTCGGCGGCGGCGGACATGTCGTGGTGCGCCACGGCGCACAGCAAAGCGTCAGCCTGCTCAAAGGCAGCACGCTGTACACCACCTTCCGCGTGCGTGACGGCGAGCTTCAGATCAGCGCCTGCGAGCACGATTGCCCCTCGCGCTACGATCTCGAAATCGAGATCGTGACGCCCGAACTCCAAGCCGCCTCCATCGAAGGCGGCGGACACGTTGAGGCGGAAGCCGGCTTCCCCGCGCAGCGCGGCTTCGCGGCGGCGGTCGAAGGCGGCGGCCATCTCGACATGACCGCGCTCACGCCGGACAAGGTCGACGCCAGTGTCGAAGGCGGCGGCCATGTCGAGATCAAGGCGGTGCGCAGCCTCACCGCGGCGGTCGACGGTGGCGGCTCGATCGTCTATCGCGGCGACCCCGAAGTGACCCAGGCCGTCGAAGGCGGCGGCTCCATCAGCCACGCGCGGTAAAATCTTTCCTCGCGCGCAAGTGCGCGCCGGGGAGGACAATTAATCTAATGCCCGCTGCCCTTTTTCGGCAGGTGTCCCTTTGGCGCCAGGTGCGGCTTCGCCGGCTGCCCCAGCGGTGCGCGGCGCAACAGGTTCACCGAAGCGAGGTTGGGCAGGAAGCTCAGATCCGTCGCGATATTCGTCTTGTGGAACGTCGCCACGCCGTGACACGAGATGCAGGAACCCGTGCCGAAGCCGTCGGTGGGATTGTAGGCGGTCTGGATGTAGGTCTCGAGCAGGGTGTTCGCCAGCATGTTCGGCGCCGCGTCGGTGGGACTCTTTTTCGGAGTCACGTCCGCCGTGTAGCCGGTTCCCCATTGCGTTCCCACCAGCATGTAGTTCGCGAACACCGAGTTCACGCTCTTGAGCGCGCTCTGCCACGACGTATTGAGTGACGCGGTCGTCTCGTAGATCGCCCAGCAGCGCGCGATCTGCGTGCCGACCATCTTGCCGCTGAGCGGAACGAGATAGCCCGCCGCATAGGGCTGCTGCGGCGACCAGAAGAACTTGTCGCCCGCCGATGCCACCGGCGCCACATTGACGGGACTCATCGCCACGTCGGTGTTGAAATAGGAGTAGTTGGTCTGGTTCCCCGCGATACCCGGCGGCTCGCAGGATTCCTGCCCGAAGGTGCATTGATCTGGCACGGTGACATCGCAGGGCTGCGCGGCCTGCGGCGCGTTGTCGACGTGCTCGAAGGTCGACCAGAACCATTGGGCCTTGAGGTTCTGCTGCGCCACGTTTTTCTGGATGATATGCATCGCCACCAGCCCGAGATCGACCTGCGCGCAGATCGGCGCGGCTGCGCCCTGGCGGTTGACCAGATCGGGCGCCACGGCGATGCGCGCGCCATGCATCACGAAGAAGCGCTGCGCGTCCGCCGGGTTGTTCTTGAGATCGAGGATGCGCCATGCGGCCTTGATCTCGATGGCGCCGGTCGGCGCGTTGGCGGTCTGGTAATCGGGAAAGTTCACCGTCTGTGAGGCGGCAATGAACGCCTTCTGGCCGTTCAGCGTCGTCAAATCCCAGGCCGGATTGCCGTTGGGCTTTTGCAGATAGGCGATCTCGACGTCGTTGAGCCGGCGTTCGTAGATCGTCCAGTTGCCGTTGACGTCGATGGCGGGATCGCCGGTCGCAGCCTGAAGGATTTCCTCGTGCTGCGCGATCTCGTTGCCTTGGCCGTCGGAGGCGAAGGTGAAGTCCGCGGGTTGGCCGCCGAATTGCTGCGCGCAGTAATTCGGATTGGGCGCGTGGAACGCCGTGCCGGCGCGCGTCCAGGTCTGCCACACGCGCGCGCCCTGCGACTGCAGGCCCACTTGCGGCGGCTGGCTTTCCTGCCCTGCCGTCCAGTTCAGCGCGATGAAGCTTTGCCAGGAGAGATTGTCGAAAGGCGTCTGCACGTCGTCGTTCGCCCGCGTCGGATGCCGGTTGAGCAGGCCGCTATAGCCGAACACGCCCAGCGACGGATCGGGCCCGATATTGCCCGGAAGCACCGAGCACAGATTGGGATTGGTCGTCGTGGCGCAGAGCTGCGCCACGGGCGTGTAGCCGCTCTGCGCGGTGACGCTCGAATCGGTGGCAACGAGCAGAAGTGCCGACAAGATCAGGCTGACTTGGACGATGCGGTTCATTGGGGCCCCCTCACCGAAAGTAGAAGACTCGCAATATCAATCAAAGCGCAAAGCGGAGCAATGGGTTTCGTGGTCCCAACTGGATGCGCCGTTTGAGGAACACCACATGAACCCTTCACAAATCGCCGGGCGTCGTAACGCTGTCGCTACGACCTCGGCCACCCATTCTCACGGTGTTGAGCTGCTTCGTATAATTCGAAACTCTCTAATGCTGGCTCTTGGGCGTCTTGACCACGAGGCCGTCGAGTTCGGGCGTGACTTTGATCTGGCAGGAGAGCCGCGAGTTGGGCTCGAGCTCCTGCGCGAAATCGAGCATGGTCTCTTCCATATCGGACTTTGGCGGCAGTTTCTCGAGCCACGGCTCCTGCACATAGACGTGACAGGTGGCGCAAGCACAGGCGCCGCCGCAATCGGCATCGATGCCGGGGATGAGGTTCTTCACCGCCCCTTCCATCACACTCAAGCCCACGGGCACCTCGACCTCGTGCTCTTTGCCGTTGTGCTCGATGTATTTGATCTTGGGCATGGATGCTCCTCAGACGATGCTTTTCATGGGAATGGATGTGTCGGCGAGACGCTCGGGCGCGACCTGCACGCCCTCGGCGATCAGCTTGCGGCCCACCATGTACTCCGGCGCGGCGTTCACCGCCTCGACGGCGGCGAGCTTTCCTTCGCGCAGATGGAAGACGGCGAATTTGCGCGCGGACGGATCGCCGCGCTGCACCAGCGTATCGCCCGGCTTGGCAAGGCCAGCAATCTGAAGCTTGAGATCGTACTGATCCGACCAGAACCAAGGCACTTCTTGATAGGGCGTGGCCTTGCCCACCATGGCGAGCGCCGCGTGCTTGGCCTGGTCGATCGCGTTCTGCACGCTTTCGAGGCGGACAAGATCGCCGGCACGGCCGTGATGGCGCGTGCAATCGCCGGCGGCGAAGATCGCGGGATCGGACGTCGCGCAGAACTTATCGACCGCGATGCCGTCGTCGCAGGGAAGGCCCGCGGCCTCGGCCAGCCCGCAATTGGGAATGACCCCGATGCCGACCAGCGCGATGTCGGCGGGCATCGCCTTGCCGCCGGCGCGGACGCCTGCAATCCTCCCCTTGCCTTCGAAGCCTTCGACCGCGGTGTTCATCAGGAATTCGACGCCGGCGTCGCGGTGGACGCGCTCGTAGAATTCGGACACAGGTTTCGAAACCGCGCGTGCCATCACGCGGTCCAGCGCCTCGATCACCGTGACTTGGAGCCCAAGCTTGCGCGCCACCGCGGCGACCTCGAGCCCGATGTATCCGCCGCCCACGACGGCGAGCTTCTTGCCCGTAACGAAGTTGGGACGCAGCGCATCCACATCGGCGATGCTGCGCAGGTAGAAGACTCCGTCGAGATCGGCGCCCGGCACCTTGATCTTGCGCACGCGCGAGCCGGTCGCGAGCAACAGCTTGTCGTAGGAAAGCGTGCGGCCGTCGCCGAGCGTCACGGTGCGCGCCGCACGCCCGATCGCGGTCGCTCCGACGCCATAGATCGTTTCGCAGCGCGCCTCGGCATAGAAAATATTGGGCTTGAGGAACAGCCGCTCGCGCTCCAGCTCGCCCATCAGATAGGTCTTGGACAGCGGCGGCCGCTGATAAGGCGGAAACGTCTCGTCACCCACCAGCGCGATCGCGCCGGAATAGCCTTCCGCACGAAGGGTGGCGATGGCCTGGCAGCCCGCCTGGCCCGCCCCGATGATGACGATACGCTCCATGTCGCCCCTTGGCGCCGCCAGTCGTAATTCCAGTTTCCAGACCGAAGCGTCATGGCCACCCTTGTCCCGGCCATGACGGGTTTTGAATCGCCGTATCACCTCGCGCAACGCCGCGCAATGCGCGTCTCCCGGACGCGTTGAGGAGTGCGGGGCAAGCCGCTACAAACCGCGGATGCTTAAGGATTCTCAAGCCTTTGTCCGCGAGCTGGCCCTTCCTGACGGTGCGGCAACCGAGCGGCTGGGCGTCGCCATCGCGGGCGGGTTGGACGTGGGCGACGCGGTCGCGCTGGAAGGCGATCTCGGTGCCGGCAAGACCACGCTGGCCCGCGCCATTCTGCGCGCGCTTGGCGTAAGCGAAGAAGTCCCAAGCCCGACCTTCACCCTGGTCCAGCACTACGACACGGAACGGCTGGCGGTACGGCACTTCGATCTTTATCGCGTCAAAGGTGTCTCCGAGCTGCGCGAGCTCGGGTTGGACGAGGCCTTGGACGAAGGCGCGGCGCTGATCGAATGGCCGGAACGCGCAGGCGATGTCCTGCCCGCAAGCGCCTTGCACGTGGCGCTCTCGATCACCGGGCCGGACTCGCGGCTTGCCCTGCTGCGCGGTCCGCGGAAATGGGCGGCCCATGTCTGAACGCGAAATCCAGCGCCGCGACTTCCTCGATGCGTCCGGCTGGCGCGGGGCGGAGATCGCGCCGCTGCCCGGAGACGCTTCGACCCGCTCCTATGCCCGCGTGCGGCTGGGCGACAGGAGGGCGATGCTGATGGACCAGCCGCAGGCGGCCGAAGCGCCCGTCGCGCCCGCGCGCGCTACGCCCGAAGAGCGCCGCGCGCTCGGCTACAACGCGGTGGCGCGGCTGGCCGGCGCGGACACCGCGCGCTTCGTCGCCGTGTCGAACTATTTGCGCGGACTTGGCCTGAGCGCGCCGGAGATCCACGCCGCCGATCCGAACCAGGGCTTCGTGCTGATCGAAGACCTTGGCGACGATCTCTATGCCAATGTGCTCGCCGCGCGCAGCACCGACGAGCGCGAGCTCTATGAAGCTGCCGCCGAGGTGCTGGCCGCGCTGCACGCCGTGCAAGCGCCTGCCGTGCTGCATCCGGACAAACCGCTGCATGCCTATGACGACACGGCGCTGACCGCCGAGACCGATCTGATGACGCAGTGGTTCCTGCCGCTGGCATTGCAGCGCGAGGCCAGCGAGGAGGAGATCGAACGGCATCGCGCGCTATGGCGCGAAGCGCTTGCGGCGGTGGACGCGCGCGCCCCGGTATTCGTGCACCGCGACTATCACGCCCAGAATCTGATCTGGTTGCCTGAGCGCGGCGGCACCGCGCGCGTGGGGCTGATCGACTTCCAGGATGCGGTCGCGGGCGCGCGCTCCTACGACCTCATATCGCTGATCGAAGACGCCCGGCGTGACGTGGCGCCAGAGATCGCGCAGTGCACGACGCAGCGCTATCTCGATGTCGCCGGCGAAGACGAAACCGCCTTCCGCGCGCAGATGGCGGTGATGGCCGCGCAGCGCAACGCCAAGATCGCGGGAATCTTCGCGCGGCTCTACAAACGCGACGGCAAGCCGCGCTACCTGGGCTATCTGCCGCGCGTGTGGGGATATCTCGAGCGCGACCTCGAACACCCCGCACTGGCGCCGCTGAAGTCGTGGTACGATGAGACCTTGCCGCGCGAAGTTCGCGGCGCCGTCGAAGGAGCAGCCGGTTGAGCGGTCCCAAACGCGCGATGGTGATGGCGGCCGGGCTGGGCACGCGCATGCGTCCCCTGACCGACGACCGCCCCAAGCCGCTCGTCCAAGTCATGGGCAAGGCGCTGATCGATCACGCCATCGACCGGCTGGTGGCCGCAGGCGTCGAGACGATCGTCGTCAATGCCCACTACAAATCCGACATGCTCAAAGCCCATCTGGCGCGCCGCAAGGACGTCGAGATCCGTATCTCGGAGGAGAACGACGAGCTACTCGGCACTGGCGGCGGCATTCTCAAGGCGCTGCCGAACTTCGAGGGCGAACCGTTCTTCGTGCACAACTCGGATTCGGTGTGGGTCGAGGGCCTTGGCCACGCGCTGGAGCGCATGATCGAGCGCTGGGACCCGGACAACATGGACGCGCTGCTCCTGATGGCGTCGATGGTGACGTCGCTGGGCTTCGAAGGCCGCGGCGATTTCAGCATGGCCGCCGACGGGAAGCTCACACGCGTGGCGCCCTTGCGGGTCTCGCCCTTCGCCTATCCCGGCGTCCAGATCGTCCATCCGCGCATCTTCGACCATGCGCCGAAGGGCGGTTTCTCGATGAACGTGCTGTGGGACCGGGCGATCGAGAAAGGCCGACTCTACGGCGTGCGCCTCGACGGTGTGTGGATCCATGTAGGCACCCCCGAAGCGGTGCGCGAAGCCAACGACTTCCTGAGGGACCTTGTCCCGGCCTGAACCGCGCGTCCTCACCATCGCCGGGGACCAGCCTTTCGCGGAAACGTTTGCCGCGGGATTGATGGCGCGCTATCGCGTCGACCGCGATCCGCTGGCGCTCGCGAGCATCACGGTCTTCCTGCCGACGCGGCGCGCGGTGCGCAATTTCGCGGAAATCTTCGCGCGCATGCTGGGCGGAGCGGCACTGCTGCCGCGCTTCAGACCGCTCGGCGATGTCGACGAAGACGAATTGCTGCTGCTCGAAGACGGCGAGGCGCTCGATCTTGCGCCGGCGATCTCGCCGATCCGGCGCCGTCTGCTGCTCGCCGCCATCGTGCAGCATTGGGACGCGAGGCGGCGCGGCGGACGCATCGGCTTCGCGCACGCAAGCGCGCTGGCGAACGGCCTCGCCAAGCTGCTCGACGAGTTCCACACGCAGCATCGCGACCTCGCGCTGGTGCGCGACCAGGCGCCGAAGGCGCTGGCGGCTCATTGGGAGGACGTCGTCTCGCTCCTCGATGTGCTGCACCAAGAATGGCCCAAGCTGCTTGCCGCGGAGGGCGCGCTCGATCCCGCCGACCGGCGCAATCGTGCGCTGGACCATCTGGCGAAATCGCTCGATCCGAATGCGACCATCATCGCGGCCGGTTCCACCGGCAGCATTCCGGCGACCGGCGAATTGTTGAAGGCAATCTCGCTGCTGCCCAAGGGCATGGTCGTTCTGCCGGGCCTCGATCAGGAATTGGATGCGCAGAGTTGGGACAATCTGGAGCCCGGCCATCCGCAGTACGGCCTGAAGCAGCTTCTCAGGCGCATCGAGATCGAACGCGAAGACGTAAAGCCGTGGACGCCCGAGCACCGCGAGAGTCCGCGCCAGCTTCTGTTGCGCGAGACATTGCGTCCGCCGCCAACGACCGACGCGTGGCTGGCGCTTGCACATTCGGGCGGCGGCGAAATCGCGGACGGTTTGAAAGGACTCTCGCTCGTCGCCGCCGCCGATCCGGCGGAGGAAGCCGCCGTCGTCGCGCTGGCACTGCGCGAGGCTTTGGAGGCGCCCAAGCGCACGGCCGCGCTGGTCACGCCCGACCGCGATCTGGCACGGCGCGTGTCGGCGGAGCTCAAACGCTGGGACATCGAGATCGACGATTCCGCCGGCACGCCGCTGGCGCACACGCCGCCGGGGAATTTCCTCTGCCTGCTCGCCGAAGCCGCCGATGCGGCGTTCGCGCCGGTGCCGTTGCTGGCGCTGCTCAAACATCCCTTGTGCGGCATCGGCGACACCGCGGAATTCCGCCGCCAGTCACGTGCGCTCGATATCGCACTGCGCGGGCCCCTCCCCGATGCGGGACTGGACGGCATTGCGCGGAGAATCGCCGGCGAGCCTGAGGCCGTGCAGCACTGGTTCGCGCGCGTGGCCGATGCGCTGCGTCCGTTCGGTTCGGCACTGGCGCAGAAGAAGGTCGATCTCAACGACGCCGTGGGCCTTCATCTCGAAGCCGCGGCCGCCCTTTGTGATGCCAAACAGCTCTGGCGCGGCGAAGCGGGGGAGAGCGCGCGCGCATTCTTCGAGGAATTGGGCAGCAGCGCCGAAGGCCTGGCGCCGGTCGAGGCGCACGCTTACGCACCGCTATTGCGCGAACTGATGCTCGCCATCGCGGTCCGTCCGCGCTACGGCAAGCATCCGCGCCTGGCGATCCTGGGGCCGCTGGAAGCCCGGCTGTTGAGCTTCGATCGTATCGTGCTCGGCGGCTTGAACGAGGGCACCTGGCCGCAAGCCGCGCCCCTCGATCCCTGGTTCTCGCGGCCGATGCGCAAGGCCTTGGGACTCGAACAGCCGGAGCGCGCCATCGGTCTTGCCGCGCACGACTTCGCGAGCTTGGCCGCGCGCGGCGACGTGCTGCTCACGCGGGCGCAGAAGTCCGAAGGCGCGCCAACCATTGCCTCGCGCTGGATCGAGCGCTTGCAGCAGCTCACATCGGGCCTCGGAATTTCGCATCATCTCGCGCCGCAGACCGACTATCGCGCGCTCCATGTCTTGCGCGAGGAGACGAAATCCACATCGCGCATGAAACGTCCGGCGCCGACGCCGCCGGTCGAGGCGCGCCCGGCGTCGCTGTCCGTCACCGAGATCGAAACCTGGCTGCGCGACCCCTACGCCCTCTATGCACGGCGCATCCTCGGGCTCGAAAAGCTCGAGCCGCACGATGCGGAGATCGGCGCGCGGGAACGCGGCTCGCTGGTGCATGCGGCGCTCGAGGCGTTCGTAAGGGAGTTCCCCAACGGACCCGCACCGGGGAGCGAACAGCGGCTGGTCGCCATTGCAGATGAGCTCTATCGGGGAATGCCGCGCGCGGTGATCGCGCTGTGGCGGCCGCTGTTCCTGAAGGCCGCCAAGTGGTTCGTGGAGGTGGAACGCGAGCGACGCCCCACGATCGCCGAAGTCCATCTTGAAACCGCCGGCAGGCTCGAGCTGGGCACATTCGCGCTGCGCGGCCGCGCCGATCGCGTCGACATCCTGCGCGCGGGCGGCGCCGCGATCATCGACTACAAAACCGGGGAGCCGTCCACAACCAAGCAGGTGAAGCAGCTCATCGCGCCGCAATTGCCCCTGGAGGCCGCCATGGTGGAGCGCGGGGCATTTGTGGGTGTGCCTCCGGCACGCGCGGAAGAACTCCTCTATGTGCGCTTCGGCGGCGGCGCGGAGGCCGGCGAAGTCTGCAGGATCGACGCCGATGCGCATGTGCTTGCCGAGGAGGCGCTGGCGAAGCTCGTGCGGCGCGTCGCCGAATTCACAGACAGGAACACGCCCTATCCGTCGCGCGTCATCCCGTTCCGCTCCGACATCGAGGGCGACTACGACCACTTGGCGCGGGTGCGCGAGTGGTCGGTGATCGGCTGGGAGGCGGATTCGTGACCACGCACGATCCCGTCCTCGCCGCCTCCGACCCGCGCCATTCGGCCTGGGTCGCGGCCAATGCCGGCGCCGGCAAGACGCACACGCTCGCGATTCGCGTGACGCGTCTGCTGCTCGACGGGGCGCGGCCCGAGCGCATCCTCTGCCTGACCTACACCAAGGCCGCCGCGGCGGAGATGCAGCGCCGCCTGTTCGAGCGGCTGGGCAAATGGTCGATGCTGGCCGACGCCGAGCTGCGCAAGCTGATCGCGGAAATCGGCGGCGGCGCGGAAGGCAGCGAAGAGCTGCGCCGCGCGCGCCGGCTGTTCGCACAGGCGCTGGAGACGCCGGGCGGCCTCAAGATCCAGACCATCCATGCCTTCTGCCAGAACCTGTTGTCGCGCTTTCCGCTCGAGGCCGGCGTGGCGCCGTCCTTCCGCGTGCTCGACGAACGCACGGCGAGCGATTTGATCGGCACGGCGCGGGCGCGCGTGCTCGAGCGCGCCGGCCGCGGCGACGCCGCGCTTGCGGCCGCGGTCGCGCATCTGGTGACGCAGACGAGCGAAGGCCGCTTCAGGCAGCTCCTGGACACCGCGCTCGGCAACGACCGGCGCAAGCTCGACCGGCTGTTCGACGGCCTGGGCAAGGAAGCACTCGGACCGCGCCTCAAGCTTTCGCATGGCGCGCGCATCGACGACACCTTGCGCGGCATTGCGGAAGAATTTTCGCGGCGCGTCGATGCCCAAATCGATCGACCAAAAGCAATCGCGCAATGGCTCGGCAGTGGCAGCAAGGACGATCAGAAACGTTCGGCAGCCCTGCATCCGGCGCTGTCGACGCACGATCCTTTGGCGCGTTTCGATCTCTTCCGCAAAGTCTTCCTGACCGACAGAGGCGAGCGCCGCATCGCCCTTGCGACCAAAGCGCTCGTTCAATCGAGACCGGACCTCCACGCCGACTTCGAAGCGCTCTGCGCCGAATATCAGGCGGCCGAGCATCGCGCGCGCGCCGTCGCCGCGGCCGATCTGGCCGAGGCGACGCTCTTCATCGCGCGGGCGGTGCGCGAAGCCTATGCGGCGGAGAAGACGGCGCGCTCCGTGCTCGACTATGACGACCTGATCGCACGGACGAAGGCGCTGCTCGAACGCTCCGAGGCGGCGCAATGGGTTCTGTTCAAGCTCGACGGCGGCCTCGACCACGTTCTCATCGACGAGGGCCAGGACACCAGCCCCGAACAATGGGCGATCGTGCGTGCGCTGACCGACGAATTCTATGCCGGCGCCACGCGGCGCGAGGAGCGGCGCACGCTGTTCGTGGTGGGCGACGAGAAGCAGTCGATCTTCAGCTTCCAGGGCGCCGATCCCCGGCAGTTCGACGTCAATCGGCAATACTTCAAGGCGCGCGCGGAGTCCGCCGAACTGCATTTCGCCGACGAGCAGCTCATCACCTCGCGCCGCTCTGCGCCGCAGATCCTGCGCTTCGTCGACGAAGTATTTTCCGATCCGGCCTTGCGCGCAGGCCTCACCAGCGGCGGCGAATCCATCGCGCACGAAGCGCATCGCAAGGAGGCGAAGGGCGTTGTCGAGGTCTGGCCCTCGATCAGGCCGAGCGACGCGCCGGAGCCCGATCCCTGGCGTCCGGTCAACCTGGAATCCGAAACAAGCCCCGTGGTGCAGCTCGCCATCCGCCTCGCCGACAGGATCAAGAACTGGACCGACGGCACGCGGCAGATTCCAGGTCACGGCCGGGCGATCCGCGCCGGCGATATCATGGTGCTGCTGCCGCGGCGCGAACCGTTCGGCAGCGAACTGATCCGCCGCCTGAAAGACCGCGGAATCCCGGTCGCCGGTGCCGACCGCATCCGCCTGACCGAACAGATCGCGGTGATGGACCTGATTGCGCTCGGCCGTTTCGTGCTTCTGGCGGAGGACGATCTCAATCTCGCGGCGCTCTTGCGCTCGCCGCTGATCGATCTCAGCGAAGGAGAGCTGTTTTCGCTCGCCTGGGCGCGCGAAGGTACGTTGTGGCAGGCGCTCGTGCGGCGCCGCGACGACTTCCCGCTCGCGCATGCGTTCCTGGAAGACATGCGGCGCCGCGCCGATTTTGCGCCGCCCTTCGAATTCTTCGCCCATGTGCTGGGGCCGCTGGGCATGCGCAGGAGATTGATCGCGCGGCTGGGCGCCGAGGCGCGCGATGCGATCGAAGAGTTTCTGTCGTCTACCCTGGCTTACGAGGCGCAGAACAATCCCTCGCTCGAAGGATTCCTCTCCTGGATCGAACGCGGCGGCGCCGAGATCAAGCGCGACATGGAGAGCGAGCGCAACGAAGTCCGCGTCATGACCGTGCATGGCGCAAAAGGCCTGGAAGCCGATATCGTCGTGCTCGCCGACACGACGTCGCTTCCCGAGCAGCCGGGGCAGAAGGGCCAGCTCCTCTATACGGGCGACGCCGCGCTCTATCCCGCGTCCAGCAGGCTTGCGCCCGCCGCGGTGATGCAGGCCAAGGCCGATGCGCTGGCCGAGACCATGAACGAACACCGGCGCCTGCTCTATGTCGCCCTGACGCGGGCGCGCGACCGGCTCTACATCGCGGGTTTCGAAGGCAAGCGCGGCATCAAGGAGGGCACGTGGTACGCGATCTGCCGCAAGGCGGCGCAGCGCCTCGCCACGCCGCAGTCGCGCGATGGCGAATCCGTTCTGGTGCTGGGCGATCCGGCCGACGAGCCGGCGCAGACCGCGCTCGATCTCGGCACGGCGCCGCGCGCGCTTGCCGCCTGGGTGCAGCAGCCGCCGCCCATGGAAGCCGAGCGTCCGCAGCCGATCCGGCCTTCGCTCGAAGGCGCGGAGCCCACCGGCCCGCGCTTGGGCGACGGCATGAAGCGCGGTCGCACGATCCATGCCTTGCTCGCGCAATTGCCGGAATTGGCGGAAGACAAGCGCGAAGCCGCGGCGCTGCGCTATCTGAAGGCGCGCGGCGTGGACGAGCCGGAGGTTCTGGCGCGCGAACTGCTCCGTATACTGAGCGACGAGCCGTTCGCCGCGGCGTTTGCGCCCGGGAGCCGCTCCGAAGTCGACATCGTCGCCGATCTCGAAGGGCTCGGGCGCTTGACGGGCCGCATCGACCGGCTGGCGCTAAGCGAGGGCGAGGTCCTGATCGTCGACTTCAAGACCGACTGCGTTGTCCCGGAAACGCAAGCCGGCGTCGCTCCCGCCTACCGTGCGCAAATGGCGCTGTATCGCGCTGGGGCGGCGAAGATCTTTCCGGGCCGGCGAATCGGCTGTGCCCTGCTCTGGACCGAGGTTCCCTTGCTGATGCCGCTTTCGGACGGCCTGCTCGACGCGGAATTGGCGGCGATTTCGGCGCGCGCCGCCGCGCATTGATTTTGCCCCTCCCCGTTCCTAGATTTCTTCACAGACATCATTCGGGAACAACCCATGCCCTCGCTCAAGGTCTCCGACGCCTCCTTCGCCAACGACGTGATCAACTCCAAGACCCCGGTACTCGTGGATTTCTGGGCGGAGTGGTGCTCGCCCTGCAAGGCGATCGGGCCCTCCCTTGAAGAACTGTCCGTGGAGTTCGGCGGCAAGGTCACCATCGCCAAGGTCAACATCGACGAAAATCCCCATACTCCGCAGAAATATGGCGTTCGAAATATTCCCACCATGATGATCTTCCAGGGCGGCCAGGTGGCCGCCACGACGATCGGCGCGCTGCCCAAGTCCAAGATCAGGGAGTGGGTGGAGAAATCGATCGCGGGGTGAGAGGGCACCACGGCCCGCGGGACCGAAGCAAAAATCCGCCGCCCCGGCTCCATCCTCCCCTTGAGGGAGTTGAATCAGCATTGCATCTGAAAATGGTATAAGCTTCCCCGTCATCCGCGAGGGGGAACATCGCATGCTCAGGATCATCGCAAGCGTCGTCGCCGGCGTCGCGCTGTGGGGCCTTTTGGCCGCCGGCATGGACTATTGTCTGCGCATGGGATGGCCGGACTACGCCGCGGTCGAGAAAGCCATGGCCTTCACCCTGCCGATGATGGCCGCGCGGCTGAGCGAGAGCACCATCGCGCTCGTCATTGCCTCATGGGCGGCGGCGCGTATCGCACCCGGTTCACGCGCCGCGCCTTGGGCACTGGGAATCGTGCTGCTCGCCGTCTTCGTGCCGATCCATTACGGGCTGTGGAACAAGTTCCCCATCTGGTACCATGCCTACTTCCTGGCGTCGCTGCTCGCGATTCCGCTCATCGTCGCGATCGCCAGCGGCAGAGACGGCGCACAGGAAGCGGCGGCATAACCCAGCCGCCGCGATCGATCGGACGCGTCGCTATTTGCGCAGCGTGCGGACCACCGAGGTCGAACCGCGCGGGCCGCGTTCCGCGGTGCCCTCAACGGTATAGGTGCCGGATTCGAGCTTGGTCATCGAGCTGCCGTCGCTGGTCGCATATAGGTCCCAGGCGCCGCCGGTCATCAGCGGATATTGCACGCGGAAGACGAGCTGCTCGCCCGGGAACTCGCTGAACTGCACGCCGGCCACGATCGCGTTGCCGAAGCCCTTGACCTTGCCGATCCAGCCGCCGCCGAAACCCTGCGCGCAGTCGGGATCGTCGGTGCCGGCAACCTGCTGCTTGTTGATGTGCAGAGTCAGCACATCACAGTGACCGTTGAGGCTGATGGTTTCGGTTTTCGACTTGGCCAGGACCGGACCGGCCGTTGCGACAAGCACCGCCGCCGCCAAAGCCAATGACGCTTTCATGAATGCTCTCCTTCGCCGAATTTCATGTTCCCCGAGCGACGGGGCCGACTATAATTCGCAGGCTTTGACGGCCGGAGGGGGGCTGCTTGTCGATCCGTCCCAATCTCTTGGAGGATCATCCCAGGAAGGCCGCGCGCGTGGCGCGGGCGCAGATTCCCGCGTCGTTTTTCCATACCGCGGCGCTGGCGCCCCAGGAGCGCTTCGCTGCGTGGCGCGAAAGCGTCGGTGTGTTCCTCGACACAAGGCTGGCGCCGCACGACGCCCCCGACGCATTCGCAGGCGACGTCGAGAGCTATCTCGTGGACGACATCGTCCTGTCGCGGCCCCGCGCGGGCGGACAGAAATTCGACCGGCCGAGCGGACGCATCGCGCGCGACGGCATCGACCACTACATGATCCAGTTCTTCGTGCGCGGCCATGCCGATATCGCGCTTGGCCGGCGATCCGTGCATGGCGGCACGCGCCGCATCGTCGGGTTCGATCTTGCCGACACGCTGGACAGCTTCAACGCGGATTTCGATATCGTCTGCGCCGTCGTGCCGCGCACGCGTCTGGCGCCGCTGCTCGACCGTCCCGACTCCCTGCACACGGAGACACCGAAAATCGAGTGCGGCGGCGGAAAGCTGCTGGCCGAATTCCTTCCCCTGCTGTTCGAGTCGCTTCCCGATCTTGCGGCCGCACAAGCCGGATCCGCGGCGCGGGCGCTGATCGAACTGATCGCGACGGCATTCAACGGCGCGGATTTCGCGGAACGGGATGCGCCGGAAGTCGCGGCTCGGGCCATCGCGCTGAAGGCGCAGGCGCATGTGAAGGCCAATCTGTCCAGTCACGCGCTTTCGCCGGACGATGTCGCGGCGGCGCTCGGCATCTCGCGCTCGGCGCTCTATCGCCTGTTCAAGGAAAGCGGCGGCGTCGCGCTCTATATCCGCGAACAGCGCCTGCGCCGCTGCTTCGCCGATCTCGTCAGCCGGCGCGGCGCGCGCATGCAGGTGGCGGAGATCGCCTGGCGCGCGGGCTTCGCGGACCCTGCGCATTTCTCGCGCCTGTTCAAGGAGCGTTTCGGCTGCACGCCGACGGATGCGCGCGCGGGCGCGGATGCCGTCTGCGCGCGCGGCGGCCGCGCGCCCGATCCGCGTATCGGCGACCGGCGTTATGAGGCCTGGATCGCCGGACTGGCGTGAGCGCACAGCCGAAATCGTGCCCGATGACACGTCAAGAGTTATTGTTGTTTATAATCATAATCATCCCTCCGTTTCGTTCCTCGCCGCCCGCTCTTCTTCCAGCCGGCGCAACACCGCATCGACCTTCACCCGGAGCGCATGCAGGCGGCTGCGGAATTTGCGCATCTCCATGCTGTGCATCCCGCGCTTCCAGGCGCGGCGATTGCGATACGGAGCCCCAAGCTTTGGCTGCCACACCTCGTCCGATCGCAACAGCTTGATTTCTGTTTTCGAGTCACCCGCGCGTTTCATGCCTCATTGCCTTTTCTTTTTCGGCTTGGCTTCGAGCGCGGCGGCGGGGCGCTCGACGTCATGGCCGCGCACGCGCGCCACCGCTTCGCCGACGCGCGCCCCGGTCTCGGCCAGGCGGCAGGCGGAGTTCATGAACGAGATGCGGTCTTCGGCGTTGGGCGTCAGCCTCGCGGAGTGAAACGCCAGCTCGCGCATGAAGTAGCGGCACTCCGAGATGATCCCCGCCAACTCGATTTCCGTGCATTGCGACGGATCCGGCACCACATAGGCGGCAGGCTTTCCGGCTTGCGGCGCGGCCATGCGCGGCACGTAGAATCGGGTGCCGTATTCGACCTCCCATTCGAGCGGCGTAAGTCCGGCATCCGACGCCGCGGCCTCCTCCCTGCGCGCCGCTTCCCAAACGCGGAATTCGGCCTCCTTCGGGTCGGCTGGCTCGGCGGGCGCATCGCCGCCGCCGGTTCCGGCAATAGGTTCTCGCTCGCGCTCCGCTGCGGCGCCCGGCGGCTTCTTGATTTTTTTCAGTCTCTCGATGCGCGCGAGCGCCTCATTTATCTCCGCGAGGTTCGACCGCGGCTCGCGGCTGCTGTGCTCCCCTGTCGGGTTCGCGGGCATTTGCGGTGAAGGACTGGAATCTTTCGACTTGGCCAATTTTGACACTCCTTCTGGTTATCTAGGACGAAGTATGATCTTATTCCTTGTGTTCAAGTGCTTATTCCTGCAATCCTGCATTGCACAAAATGCAGGACACAACGTCACGGATTGAGCGAAGTGCGGGAATTTCGGCGTCGTGCGTCCGGCGCGCCGTCGAGCCGGTGCGGCAAAGTGTTGAGGTTAAAATTTGACGCCACGAAACCGCCGGCCATGCGGGAAATATCCCTACACCGTTGAAAATATTCGAACTTTTTCTTTCCAACCGGGAATTGCACCGGAATTGACCGCGGTCCCTGCGGCAACTACGGTCCGGCAAACAATTGGGGGTCTTCATGATGCGCAAAATCGTTCTCGCGGGCGCATTCGCGCTCGCCGCCACCGCCGCGCAAGCGGATCATCCGACGAAGGTCTACTCGATCACGATCGACGGCGATTGCGACACCTTCGTGGCCACCTTCGATGAGGTCACCGGATTCGTCACGGCACAGCGCGGAGGCTGCAACGGCACCAACAACCTGGCGGGCATGCAGGCTATAACCGACTATGGCTACGGAGTAACCCTCGGCGAAACCGCGGACCGCAGAGGATTGATGTGGTTCTTTACCGCTCCCGTGCGCGGCCACGGCAACGTCTATCTCTATCGCACATTCGACGGCATGTCGGAGAACCTGATTTTCTCCGGCACCTACACCCGAGTGCGCAAATAGCGAAATGTGACTACCAGGAAGCGGGCCGGTCTTGCGGCCGGCCGGCTTTCGCCGGAATGCGGACGGAAGATCGGGACTATTGCGGCTTCCACGAATTTCTCGTGCCGGCGAGATATTCGTTGCCGCCGCCGCCCTCGCCGAACCCGTTCACTGCGATGATGGCGAAGCCGATCTTGAAATTGACGGAGATGTCGCCGCGCTCGTCGGCATCGATCCCGATCAGAAGATCCTGACCCGTGAATTTCGAGGTCGTCAGGTCGCTCTTGCGGATATCATCGACAACGGCGCTCGCGCTCGTGCCGGCATAGACGTCGGTGTCGTTGCCGGCCATGAAGCAGGCCGCGTTCTTGCCCCCCGTGAAATCCAGCGGGAGCGTCTGTTTCAATGTCAGCTCGATCGAGTCGCTGTTTTCGCCGAACGTGTCCTTGCGCGTATAGACGTAAAGCATCGCCGGAGCGTTTCGCGTGGTGCGCCGGTCGAGCAGGTAGATGTCGCGCGTCATGACGTTGCGCGTGGTCGTCGCGGAACCTTCCAGCAACGCGCATGGCTGCTCGAACGGTCCGCTCATGGTTCCCCCGCCAAAGCACCCGCTGACGTCTCCCACGGCGCCGCAGACATCCATGTCGAACCCGCTTCCGTCGCGGCTGTACGTCGCGTAGAGCCGGTTATCGAGCGGTTTTTTCTTCGCCATGGCGGGTCCGCCGCCGAGGCATGACAGGATCGCCACGGCAACGGCGAGCGTGCGAATGCGCATTGAAGCCCCCTCTTCGAAGTCTCTTCTTGTACCAGCCGCTTCTGTTCCGGCAAAGAGCGCGCAAATTTTCGGCCGGCGCGAAAAGGCGCCTGTACCGCACCTTCGACGGCGCCTCGGAGAATCCGATCTTCGCCGAGCCGCATCACATTGTGCGCTGACGCTGAATTTCAGGAACTACGCCGCGAGCGATGCGGGGTATTCGTCCCAGGTGCGGCCGCGATACAGCCGGCCCGCTTTCTTCTTGTTCACGCCGCCCCATTGCTTGAAGAAGAAGGCGCTGGCGCTGCGGCGGCAGGCGTGCTCGATTTCGTCCACCCATTCGCGCTTCATGACGCGCGCGCGCGGGCCCGACTCGCCGCCGACAATGGCCCAATTGATACCATGCAGGTCGAGGTCCCCGGCCGACGCAATAAGCGGTTCGAAGGAAACGAAGCGCACGCCGGCGGGCACTTTCCGAAGGAATTCGATGCGCTCAGCATAGTCCCCGGACTCGACAGACGTTCCAAGCCAGATGTTCGGGCGAACCGCGAGTTGGTAGGCGCGGACGATGCGGAGCATGTTCTCCGGCCGTTTGGTCAAAATCTGAAAAACGTGCCGGTCGGCCGCGATCATAACATCCCAGACTCGACGAATGAATTCCTCCGGCACGCCGTCCTGGAACAAGTCGGACATCGAGTTCACGAAAATCTTGCGCGGTGCGCGCCACTTGAGCGGGATACCCAGCGCCGCCTCGTTGAGATGGATGCGGCCCGTCCATTTCGGTCTCCCGCCGCTCTTGCGCGTCGTTCCGCGATAGCCGGGATGATCCATCGCCTGCAGCCGCGCCGCCATGCGCATCGCGTAGCAGTTCGTGCAGCCGGGCGAGATGATCGCGCAACCCGAAACGGGATTCCACGTCGCGTCCGTCCACTCGATGTCGCTAAGCCCGGCCAACTATCCTCCGAAATCGAACTTCTTCTGCGGGGATACGATTTGATCCCAGAAATAGTTAGCAATTTTATGGCGACTTACAAATACCAACCAATAGAGTCGCTGACTCCTTGTTCCCCTAATCAACTCGGCGTTTCGCTTGTCTAGAAACCCTAAAGAGCGCACCAGACCCCACCAATAGCTGAATATGTCCCGCCTTATCGATTCCAGATTCTGATCCAAAGAGACGGCGGAACGCCAGCCAGGCGCGAAAACATCGAACTGCTCGTACTCCTCATCCGTATATCGATCAGAGTTGCGCTGCATATCTAGAACACTGACATGCACCAGCAGATCAATGTACTTCAATGCAGAAAGTATCTTCATGATCTCGAACGAAAGAGTACCCAGGTTAAACGGGTCGAGGAACGCGAAGTGGAGCCCATCAGGGTTCAATTTGGTGACGACCTTTCGGGCAACCACTTCAGCCGAACCGGCATAAGCGAACGCTGTTGCGTTCAAGACACCCAATCGAGTCTTCGCGGCTTCACAAAATTCTGGGTTCAGGTCGCCGACATGGACTTCTGAAAACGGCACGCCGCATTCCAAAGATGTCTTATATGCGACTAGCGGACTACCGTCGACAATTGTGTCCGTTCCTCGAATCCGACTCTTGCCCGGCCCGGAGAACAGGTCGATATAAGTCGCACCCCCAACACGGCCATTCGGACTGCGGAGCTTACTCTTGGAGGGATCTATGAATTTTTGCCGAGCAAATCTGCTTATCTGCACGTATTTGCGAAGACGTTCGTATTTCTCGAGCGCCCATTCACCCACTTCCGAAACAGGAAGTCCATTGTCGCGCAAAGGTCGATCCACCAAGTTGGCGCAACCGAACAAATATAGAACGATTTTGCTGAATGCAATTAGGAATTCTCCGCCAGCACCCGGCCTGCCAGGTAGAGCGAGCCGCAGATGAGGATGCGCGGCGCGGGTTCCTTGGGATGGGCGCGCGACCAGGCGGCGATCTGGAGCATCGCGTCTTCCACGTCCTCCGCCGGCGCGGCGTCGAGGCCGACGGCGCGCGCGCGGTCGTAGAGTTCGCCGGCGCCGAAGCTCATCGCCTCGCCCGGAATGTCGACGGTGGCGACGTGGCGCGCCAGTCCGCGGAAGGGCGCGAAGAAGCCGAGCGCGTCCTTGGTGCGCAGCATGCCGGAGATGAGATAGAGCGGGCGTTCGCCGCGTTCCTCGAGATCGGCGACGGCGCTCGCGACCGCCGCGGCGCAGTGCGGATTGTGGCCGCCGTCGAGCCAGATCTCGGCGCCGTCCGGTGCGGCCTCGATCAACAGTCCCTGCGTCAGCCGTTGCAGCCGCGCCGGCCATTCGACCGTGCGCAAGCCGCGCTCGATGCCGCGATCCGCGCTCCACTGCGCGCCCATGCGCCGGAGCGCCGCGATCGCGACCGCCGCGTTCTCGATCTGATGGCGGCCGATGAGTTTGGGCAGCGGCAGGTCGAGCAGCCCGTCGCCGTCCTCATAGACCATGCGGCCGTGTTCCTGGCGCGCGAAGAAGTCCTGGCCGAACATCGCAACCGGCGCCGAGAGTGCATCGGCGCGGCGCAGAATGACGTCGCGCGCGGTGTCGTCCTGCGGGCCCACCACCAGCGGCACGCGCGGCTTGACGATGCCCGCCTTCTCCGCGGCGATGCCCACGATCTGGTCGCCCAGGAACTCGGCGTGATCGAGGCCGATGGGCGTGATCACCGTCATCCGCGGGCGCGCGACGACATTCGTCGCGTCGTATTTTCCGCCGAGACCGACCTCCAGCACCAGCGCGTCGGCCTTGTGGCGCGAGAAGGCGAGGAATGCCGCGGCCGTGGTGATCTCGAAGAAGGTGATGGGTTCTCCCGCATTCGCGCGCTCGCATTCTTCCAGCGTGGCGGCGAGCTCCTCTTCCGAAATGAGCTGGCCGGCGAGACGGATGCGCTCGCGGAACGCGACCAGATGCGGCGAGGTATAGACGTGAACCTTCAGTCCCTGGGCTTCGAGCATGGCGCGGCAGAAGGCGCAGGTCGAACCCTTGCCGTTGGTGCCGGCGACGTGGATCACCGGCGGCACTTGGCTTTCCGGATTGCCGAGCGCATCGAGCAGGCGCTGGATGCGGTCCAGCACCAGATCGATCTTCTTGGGATGCAGGCCGAGCAACCGTTCGAGGATCGCGTCGGCGGCCGCGGGGGTCATAGGGTTGGTCTCCGCACGTCGCCCTTCGAGGCTCCCCCGGCGCAACGCCGGGGTCGCGCCTCAGGGTGACGTGCTATTTCTAGAATGCAGATGTCGTCATCCTGAGGTGGCCGCGAAGCGGCCCTCGAAGGATGACGATTCACGCCCGGCCTTCCCGGTCGTGGCCGTTGCCGTGGGACGGCGCCGATGCCGCCGCTGCCGCCGCCGTGATGGTCGCGGGCGCGGAGAGCTGCTTCTTCGGCCGCGAGCGTTTCATCAAAAGATGCACGATGCGCGACAAGGTTTCGCGCAGCGCGTGGCGGTGCACCACCATGTCGAGCATGCCGTGCTCGAGCAGATATTCCGCGCGCTGGAAACCTTCCGGCAATTGCGCACGAATGGTCTGCGCGATCACGCGCGCGCCGGTGAAGCCGATCTGCGCGCCGGGCTCGGCGATCTGCACGTCGCCCAGCATGGCATAGGACGCGCTGACGCCGCCGAAGGTCGGATCGGTGAGCACGACCAGATAGGGCAGTCCCGCCTCGCGCAGCATGTCGACGCAGATCGTCACGCGCGGCATCTGCATCAGCGAAAGGATGCCTTCCTGCATGCGCGCGCCGCCCGAAGAAACGAAGAGGATGAACGGCCGCTTCTCGGCGACCGCGGCCTCCATCGCATGGACCAGCCCCTCGCCCACGCCCATGCCGAGCGAACCGCCGAGGAAATCGAAAGGCTGCACCGCCACCATCACCGGCATGCCGTCGAGCGTGCCGCGCGCGGCGGTCAAGGCCTCCTGGCGCTGGGTCTTGGCGCGCGCCGATTTCATCTCGTCGGTGTAGCGCTTCTCGCCGCGGAACTTGAGCGGGTCGGCCGGCACCGCGGGCGGCGGCAGCTCTTCGTACTGGCCGCCGTCGAAGATCGCGGCAAGGCGTTCCTTCGGACCGATGCGCAGGTGAAAACCGCAACTGGGGCAGACATTCTGCGCCGCCGCGAGATCGCGGTGGAAGATCATCTCGCCGCAGGAGGGGCATTTGTGCCAGAGATTGTCCGGGGTCTCGGAGGCGCGCCCGCCGATCAGGCTCTTGATCCGTGGGCGGACGAAATTGGTGATCCAGTTCATGTTCGGAACCTATCGCAGTTCGCCTTCGAAAGCCACAAAATCAGCAGTTCAATTCGTCATGGCCGGGTCGAGACCGGCCATGACGACTTGGACAAGATTTACCCCCGCGCTCCATGCGCCGCGTTCGCCATTTCGGTACAGAAGGCAGTCACTGCGGCGTGGAGCTCGGAACGCCTGCAGCCGAGATTGGCCGCGATGCGCTCGACAATGGCGCTGCCCACGATCACACCGTCGGCAATGCGCGCGATCTCCGCGGCCTGCTGCGCCGTCTTGATGCCGAAACCCACCGTCACCGGCAGCGCCGTGCGCTTGCGCAACGCGGCGAGATGCGGCGCGACATCTTCGGCCGAAATGGCGCGCGTGCCGGTGATGCCCGCCATCGAAACGTAATAGAGGTAGCCGCCCGCGCCGTCGAGAATGGTGTCGAGACGCTTGCCGTCGCTGGTCGGCGTGACGAAGCGCACCACGTCGAGGCCGTGCAGCGCCGCCGGCGCCCGCAGCACCTCGTCTTCCTCCGGCGGCAGGTCGACGATCAGAAGCCCGTCGACCCCGGCGTCCGCCGCATCCTTCGCGAAGCGGGCCGTGCCATAGGCATGAATGGGATTGTACGAGCCCATCAGGATCAGCGGCGTCGCCTTGTCGGACTTGCGGAAGCGGCGCACCAGTTCGAGAACCTTCGGCAAGGTCATGCCGGCCTGCAGCGCGCGCAAATAGGACGCCTGGTTCACCGGGCCGTCGGCCATCGGATCGGAGAACGGGATGCCGAGCTCGATCAGATCCGCGCCGGCCTTGGGCAACGCTTCGAGCAGCGCGAGCGAAGTGTCGAAATTCGGATCGCCGGCGGTGACGAACGGCCCGAATGCCGCGCGATTGCGCGCCTTCAGTTCGGCGAAGCGCTGGGAGATGCGGGTCATGACACCGGCAAGGTTTGCACGCGCAGGCGCGGAGGCGCGGAGATTGAGACGACCCTGGAGCCGTCTCGACGTTTGAAACCGGGCGGACGGGCGGCGGGAGTCGGATGCTCGCTCCAGCGAGCCCACGGAATTCCGCGCCTCCGCGCCTCCGCGTGAAGCGTTCTTTTTTTCATATCCTCTCCCCCAGCGCCTGGGCGACGGAGAAGACGTCCTTGTCGCCGCGGCCGGAGAGGCAGATGGCGATGAGCTTGTCCTTCGCCATCTGCGGCGCGGTGCGCATCACATGCGCGATGGCATGCGCGGATTCGAGCGCGGGAATGATGCCTTCGAGCTTCGAAAGCAGCATGAAGGCTTCGAGCGCCTGCTTGTCGCCGGCGGAGAAATACTGCACGCGGCTCTGATCTTTCAGCCACGCGTGCTCGGGGCCGACACCGGGGTAATCGAGGCCCGCGGAGATCGAATGCGCCTCGCGGATCTGGCCGTCCTTGTCCTGCAGCAGGTAGGAGCGCGCGCCGTGCAGCACGCCAGGCGAGCCTTTCGACAATGTCGCGGCGTGGCGTTCGGTATCGAGGCCTTCGCCGGAGGCTTCCACGCCGTGAATCGCGACTTCGGGATCGTCGAGGAAGGGATGGAACATGCCGATGGCGTTCGAGCCGCCGCCGACGCAGGCGACGACGAGATCGGGCAGCCGCCCCTCGCGTGACAGCATCTGCGCGCGGGTCTCGTTGCCGATGACGGTCTGGAAATCGCGCACCATCATCGGATAGGGATGCGGGCCTGCCGCGGACCCGATGATGTAGAATGTGTCGTGCACGTTCGCGACCCAGTCGCGCAGCGCCTCGTTCATCGCGTCCTTCAAGGTACGCGAGCCGGACTTCACGGGCCGCACTTCCGCGCCGAGCAGCTTCATGCGGAAGACGTTCGGCTTCTGCCGCTCGATGTCGACCTCGCCCATATAGACGATGCAGGGCAGCCCGAAGCGCGCCGCGACCGTCGCGGTGGCGACGCCGTGCTGGCCGGCGCCGGTCTCGGCGATGATGCGCGTCTTGCCCATGCGGCGCGCCAGCAGGATCTGGCCCAGGCAGTTGTTGATCTTGTGTGCGCCGGTGTGATTGAGATCCTCGCGCTTCAGCCAGATCTTGGCGCCGCCCAGATGACTGGTGAGCCGTTCGGCGAAATAGAGCGGACTTTCGCGCCCGACGTAATCGCGCAGCATCAGCGCGAGCTCGCCCTGGAACGCGAAGTCGTCCTTCGCGGCCAGATAGGCGCGTTCGAGATCGAGCACCAGGGGCATCAGGGTCTCGGCGACGAAGCGCCCGCCATAGCCGCCGAAATGGCCGCGAAGATCGGGCCCGCTGCGATAGGAGTTCGGCGGCACGCTCATGAATGCGCCTCGCTCGGCACCGGCGCTTTTGCCGCCGCGACGAAATCCGCGATCAATTGCACATCCTTGATCCCCGGCGCCCTCTCGACGCCCGACGAGACATCCACGGCTTCCGCGCCCGATTGCGCCAGCGCGCGCGCGACGTTGGATGCGTCGAGTCCGCCGGCGAGGAACCAAGGCCGCGAAAACCTCTGCCTACGGAGCAGTTGCCAGTCGAACGAAGCGCCGCGCCCGCCCGGAACGGCGGCACCCGCCGGCGCCTTGGCATCGAACATCAGCATGTCGGCCGCGGCCTCGACGGCGGGAACAGGCGAGAAGTCCTCCACGCTGGCAACCGCGACCGCCTTGATCACGGGCAATCCGAAGCGCGTGCGGATCGCGGCGATGCGCTCGGGCGGTTCCCGGCCGTGGAGCTGAAGCATGTCGGGCCGCACCGCGTCGACAATCCGCGCGAGTTCGTCGTCCCGCGCGTCGGCGGTGAGCGCCACGAGGCGCAGGCGCGAACGCATGCGCTGCGCCAGCCCCGCCGCCGCATCGGGTTCCAGATTCCGCGGAGAATTCCTGTGGAACACCAGTCCGGCAAAATCCGCGCCCGCGCGAACCGCGGCGTCGGCCGCCGCCACGCTGTTGACGCCGCAAATCTTGACCAGCACGCCCATGGAACTTCCGCGCTTAAAGGGCTGAGGGTGTGAAATCAAGCAATGCGCGCGCGGTGCCGCGAACGTGGCGATGCGATTCACGCCTGCCGCAGTTCAGCCGCAATTGGCGCGGGCCCCCGGCGGAACCCCGGAACCGTCATCCTTAACCCCCGTTATTTCATCCGATAGGGGCCACCAAGGAGACGATGACATGCTGACAAGATCCTTCATGGCCACAGCCGCACTCGGCGCGTTGCTCGCCGCGTCCGCCGCCGGTGCTCAACCTGCCCCGCCGCCTCCGGACTACGGCGCTGCGGGCTACGGTCCGCCGCAGGAGACGGTCGTGGTGATCCCGCCACGGACCTATATCGACCCGCTGCACCTGCCCGGCTATGACGCCTCGCATCTGCAGGTCTCGGTCAATTCCATCGGACTCGATCTCTTGAGCTATGACGGGGCGCGCGCTTTCCGCGAACGCGTGCGCGTCGCGGCGCACGAAGTCTGCGATGAGCTCGCCGCGCGCTGGTACTTTGCCGACGTCACGCAGAAGCGGTGTTATCCGCAAGCGGTACGCGACGGCATGGCCCAGGCCAATATCGCCATCACGCGCGTTCGCGAACAATATGCCGCCAACTACGGCTATGACCGGCGCTATGCCGAGAACCAATACGACAATGACGGCTATTACGACGACGACGGCGGGTATTAGGGCTCGATAGCTCCTCTCGTTTAGCGTGGAGCGAGGCGGAGGGGCGTACCCTCCGCCTCGGCGCCGACGTCAAACCTCTGCCAGGCGCCTCGTTACAGAGCGGCGACGCTCGCCCAGCAGACGATGGCGCTGCACACCGAACTCCAGCGGCCGTAGCCCTTGTAGATGGTCGCGGCATAATTCGCCTGTTGCGTGAGCGTCCCCACCGAGGCTGCGATCTGCGGATCGGAGACGTTGCGGATCGCGAGCCAGGGCGGCGCCTTGCCGCCCATCTCGTGGGCGACGAGCCCAAGCACCGCATCGCCCATCTCGGAGACCGTTCCCAGTCCCTGGAGCTTGTAATAGTTCTCGGAGGTGTCGAAGCCGAAGAAATCGGTGGTCAGCACGCCGGTCTTGAGCGACCGCGGGCCGGCTTTGATGATCTTCGGCGCGCGCGTGTTGGTTTTGGGAAGCTGGTCCGCGTTGGTCTTGAACAGCTCCTTCGCTTTGCTGAAGTACTTGGTGTTCGCGGCCGCGCTCGAGAAATCCTCGTGCGCGATGAGCGCGCCGTCCGCCTTGAAATTCTTGAAGCTCTTGAGGCAGTCGAAGGTGACGATCGAACTCACCAGCACGTCGCCGACCTCCACCGCGGTGCCGATGCCGCCCGCAGTCCCCGTTGTGATCACGAGCTTGGGCTTCACTTCCTCGATGATCTGCCGCCAGACGTCGATGTTGGGCATCTGGGGCCCGTCCTGCGACATGTGCGAGTCCGATTTGAAGACCACGACCGACTTGCCGCCGATCTTCGTCGTCCAATAGGCGCCGAGCCGCTTGGCTTCCTTCGCGGGGCAGCCGTTGCGCATCTTCTTGGAGATGGTCGCGTAATTGTGGGTGTAGGAGAGATAGTCGTCGTGGGAGTCCTTGCCCGGCGTCAGCACGCGGCTCAGCGCATGGCCCTCGTCCACCGTCCAGGTGACGATGAGGACGTCGGCGCGCGGCAGCGGATCGCTCGCCTTGCGCGTGAGCTTCGCGGCAGGTAGCGGCGCCAGATTCCTCGGCCAGGGAATATCGGCGAAGCGCGACAAGCCCGTCGCGGTGGTGAAGGACAGGAACTCGCGTCCTTCGGTCGCCTCGGAATCGAAGTCGATGATCTCGCGCTGGAAATCTTCGGGCTTCGCGGGCGCCACCGCTTCGGCGCGGGCAAAGGCTTTTGCCGGCAACGAGATTTCGCTCGGATCGAAGCCCAGGTTACGCTTCACCCAATTGCGGTCGGCTCGCATCGCCGCCCCCACGGTTCGAGTTGCGCGCCGATGGTAGACGAGAAATTGGAGCAGAACAACTTTTGATGGTGTCGGCGCTTCCTTCGACCGCGCCTAATCCAGCGACTGTGCAATCGCCCGCGCCGCTTCTGCGGGATCGCGGGCGGCCGTGATCGGACGGCCGATGACGAGGATGTCGGCGCCGGCGTCGCGTGCCTGTTTCGGGGTCATCACGCGGCGCTGGTCGGCCGGGTCGTCGCCCGCGGGACGGATGCCGGGAACCACCAACAGGAATTCGCGGCCCAGCGCCTTGCGGATCGATCCGATCTCCCAGGCCGAGCACACCACGCCATCGAGCCCGCAGTGCTGCGCGAGAGCGGCAAGCCGCACGACCTGATCCGCCGCGGGCCCGCGCTGACCGACGGCTTCGAGATCGCCGTCGTCCAGGCTGGTGAGCACAGTTACGGCAACGACCTTCACATTGGGATCGATCGCGGCGGCGGCTTGCTCCGCTGCGCGCAGCATCGCTTCGCCGCCCGAGGCGTGGACGTTGAAGATCGCCGCACCCAGCTTGGCGATCTCGCGCGCCGCGCCCGCGACCGTATTTGGGATGTCGTGAAACTTGGTATCGGCGAAGACCGGCAGGCCGAGTTCGCCGACCGCGCGCACGCCGCCCGGACCGCAGGCGGTGAGGAATTCGAGGCCGACCTTCAATCCGCCGACATGCGGCTTCACCGATCTGGCGAGCGCCAAAGCCTTGTCCAGATCGGGCGTGTCGATCGCGACGAAGACGGGGTTTGCGAATCGCGCGTCTGCCATCGAGGGGCGCTCTTACAGGTGTCGTCCCAGGCTGCGCAAGAGCGATTGCAGCCGCCCTGTCCGAAGGCGTAGATTCCCCGTCCGAGGGAACCATGAAATCGATCCGATTGGCGGTATTGCTGAGCCTTGCGGCCTATCCGGCATGCGCAGGCCAGGGGATGTCGCCTGCGCCGACGCCGATGCCTGCCCAGCTGCAACCGGGGGCCGACACGGAAGCCGCCCGCCGGGGAGCAAAATTGCACGCCGAATTGCTGGCATTGCGGGACGAAGGCCTGAAATTGCGCGAGGCCGACGGCGGCACGCTCACGCCCAAACATCGCGCCTATCTGCAAAAGAAGCTGGACCGGTTGAACGCCCAGGCACGCGCGCTGAACTAGCGCCGGCGTCCTATTCCGCCGCCTTGCCGTTGATGTTCAGCCGCTCGCGCAATTCCTTGCCGGTCCGGAAGAACGGGGCGCGCTTCTGGTCGACCGCCACAGGCTCGCCGGTGCGCGGGTTGCGGCCCATGCGCGACGGCCGCGTCTTCACCGAGAAGGCGCCGAAGCCGCGCAGCTCCACGCGATGGCCGGCTGCCAGCGCATCGGTGATCTTGTCCAAGACCGTTGAGACGATCCGCTCGACATCGCGGTGATAAAGGTGCGGATACCGTTCGGTCAGCCGCGCAACCAATTCCGATTTTATCATTCCCCTGCCCCCGAAACGGGACCACACCGCAGCCGCGCATCCCGACGCGCCCGCGACAAGGTTAACCTGTCAGAGCCGCACGCGCTCGTCAACCGGAAGCGTTTGAAAGCGCAGCATTTTCTTCAAATGTGGCGGAAATACCCGCGGCCCCGGACCGCGGTTGCCCTGAAAACCGTTGCAATCGTGGGATGTGGAACCCGCAGAAGATAAGCCAGCCTTTCGGTGATCCCGAAACCAGTGCTACACGGCGCCGGCCACAAGCAGAGTTCCCTTGCATGTCCCACGATCCCGCCCTGGAGGCGCACGAGCATACCGAGCACGCCAACCATGCCGCCCACGAATCGGACCCGTTCGTCTCGCGGGTGGCGATCACGGTGGCGGTCCTGGCCGTGCTGGCGGCCACCGCGACCAGCATGGAGACGGTCGAAGGGGGGCTGGCCATCACCGCCTCCAGCGAAGCCGTGCTGGCACAGGACAAGGCGACCGACCTGTGGAACGAATACGAAGCCGACAGCATCAAGAAGAATCTCTATGCCGTTGCGGGGCAGCTGGACGGAGCACGTGCTTCGGAATTCGCGCGCGAAGCCGCGTCCGAGGGCCGCAAGCAGTCCGGCATCAAGCAACAGGCCAAGGAGAACGAGGCCGAGCGCGACCGCTTGACTGCAGCGAGCGCACAGCACGAACGGCGCCACCACTGGCTGACCGTGGCCGCGACGCTGGTCGAGATCGGCATCGCGCTCTCCACGGTGGCCATCTTCACCAAGCGCAAGCCGTTGTGGCTAGGCGCCGTGATTCTTGGCGCCGCCGGGACGGTCTTCGGCGCGCTCGCGTTCGGGTAGGTAATGGATCTTGAGATAGGCGTCGCGCATCGCCGCGCGCGCCGCCCGATCGTCTTGCCGGGCCTGCGCATTTTGCACGGGCGGCAGCGCATCCTGGGCAACGCCAGGCACAAGTTGCCGCGCGAGGTCCCGCGCAGCCGCAATAGGATCGTCCTTCATCGCTTCATAGGAGACGGACATCGGCGCAAGACCGAGCCGCGCGAAGACGCGCTGCCAGCCCGCCTCCTCTTGCTTGAGCTTTTCGACGGCGGCGTCGAGCGCGCTCATGTCCATCGCATCGCGATTGCGCACCGCGCGCGTGGTCGCGATGCCGTCGCCGCCCCATTTGCCCGTGATCTCTGCCATGCGCAGCGAGATCGCCTGCGCGAGCAGATCCTCGCGGTAGAGATAAACCACGCGCGCGCCGGCGAACAGCGCTTCGCCCGGCGCATTGTCGAGCAGGCGCTCATATTGCCAATACTGGATTTTCGCGGCGAAGACGCCGTTGCGCGTGCGGCGGCGCAGCAACGCATCGAGATAGGCGCGGAGCCGCTCGAGATTGCGCCGGTCCGACCCGCGACGCAGCCTGCGCCACCAATGCGGCTTGCGCACGCGCTGGGGCGTTGCGATATGCCAGCGCTCGCAGAGCACGTGCATGGTGGGCGGATTGAAATACTCATGCGGCACGCCGAGCCCGAGCCGGCGCAACGCTTCGGCCAGCAGGTAGCTTCCGGTGCGCGGCGACGAACAGAGGATCAGCTTGTGCCCTGGCACGGCGCTTTCGCCGTCATGCCTGGCGCTGTCGAGATCGACGATGGAATAGGAGAGGCTCACCCGAGCGCCTGCCGCAGCACGTCCGATATCAGCCAGTCCCGCCGCACGATCTCCTCCACCGTCATGCCCACCAGCGGAGAGCGGCGCTCGCACAGCATCTTGTTGCTCATCATCATCATGGTGCAGTCGCGCAGGATGGGTCGTGGATTTCCGCGGCGTTCGAACCGGTCGATGCGATCCCAGCGCACCGGACAGATTCGCTCGAACGGCAATACCTTTATCATCCCGCGGCTCTCGCGGCACACATCTTCGAGCATATCGGAACCGATCTCGTTCCAGCGATAGGCGGTGCGAGGAAGCGTGGCCTGCTGCCGGCGCATCCATTCGCGCACCACGCGGCCGCGCGGCCGGGTCAGGAAACAGTTCACCCGCGCCCGCGCCCGCCAGAAGCGCACGCGCTCGGAGCTGCGGAACGCGACGAAATCATGGTCTTCGAGATGATCGAACAGCGGCGCGAGAGGCTTGAGCACGATGGCGTCGCAATCGAGCCACATCCCGCCATGGCGATGCAGAAGCATCGTGCGGATCATGTCCGCCTTGTGCGCCAGTTCCGCGATGTCGTGGATCTCGGGCGGCAGATCCGGCAGATAACCCGGCAGGGTCTCCGGCGTCACCAGCGTCACCGGCACGCCGGCGTTCTTTTCGGCGATCGCGCGCAGTCCGTCGATATAGGCCGGCTTGGTGCCGCGCGTTTCCCAGTACTGCCAGATCATGGCAAGCCGTAGAGGCAGAAATACCGCCGGTCGCCGGAATGTCGGCACTTGCGTTCTTCGACGCGCTCGACGAGCCGGTCCTTCAGATGGAACGGTGCGATGTCGAGATTGACCTTGTGGAAACCCCAACCGTCGATCGGCAGATAGGCCTCGATATTGCGGTTTTCGGCGACCGCCGGAAACGACGTCGAGGCGAGGAACCGCGCGCTCGCGCGAATGCGCGCCACCAGCGCGGCGGCGAGATCCACGTCGATGTGGAACAGGACATCGCGCGCGATGACGAGATCGGCGCGCGGCAAAGGCTCCGCCGTGATGTCCTTGAGTCGGAACGAAACGCCCGGACGCGCGAATTCCCTGTCGAGCAAATCCACCAGCGCGGGAGCGGCTTCCCAGCCCTCGTACGAGACATGCGCGCCTGCGATTTCCGGAAAGCCCAGGTCCTTCATCCAGTGCCAGTCGCCGCAGCCCAGATCGAGCACCGAACGGATTCCATGTGCGGGGATAGCGCGCTTGAGCAAGCCAAGCGCTTCTGCGGCGGCGCGGCGCGTGCTGCCCGGCCCCGATGCGGACCTGCGCCTTCCCGAAGCCTGTTCCGCCAGACCGAACTCCGCAAAGCGGCGCGCCGCTTCGAAATTCGTATTGCCGTTCGGGCGCGCGCAATCGCCGGCGCGCGCGCCGCCGTTCTGTGTCCGTGCCATCGGTCACATTTCCCGGCCTTGCGGCCGCCCATGCCTATCGTGATGTCAAGAAACGCTGCGGCTCAGCGGCCGCGTGAAAGCACACGCCATCGCACCGGCATGCATCCCTCCGATTTGTCCGTGCGCATCGCAGCGGAAACGTTCCGCTACAAATCGCGCATCTGTTGCGATAAACGGCGCCCGCGGAAGTTCCGTCTGCGGCTGTGGCTTATCTTTTCGTAACGGTGCCGCATGGCGCACGATCGCGTTGCGCGCATGTGCGGCTGATGGATGTTCGATAAAGGGAATTTCACCCGGACAGTCGCCGAGTTGGAATCATCTCCCCTCGCCCTTGCGGCAAGGGGAGAGAACGCCGATGACAATAATCGTCACCACATCGTATAGCGCAGCGTCACGCCGACGAGGTCTTCATCCTTGTTGCGCACCAACGTGTTGTTTGCCGGATCGGCGAAGAGGTTGCGCGCATCGCCGTAGAAATTGTGCTGATAGCCGATCGAGCCCACCACCGTGTTGGGCACGAAGTCGTAGTTCACCGCCGCCCGCACATCGCTGTAGCCGCCGCCGCGCGTCGCGTGGAACAGCCCCGTGGTGCCGTTGAACACCGTGTTGTCGTTGTTGAAGGTGTGCCCCACGCCGGCATTCAGCGAGAACGGCGCATCGAAGCGGAACTGGGACTCGAGACCCAGGCGGTAATTCCACACCGGGCTCGTCGTGTTGCTGAAGCCCGTGCCCTGATCGAGCACGGTGCGCGTATCGTACCACAGGGCGTCGAAGGTGCCGGCGAGTGTGAAGGCGCGCGTTTCGCGTCCGAAGGTGAGTCCGAGATCGGCGGAACGTCCTCCCCGCGCGATGGTGCCCTCGTCTTCGGTGGCGGGCGTCTTGGCCGGGAAGAAGTCGGGCGACCAGTCGCCGCGCAGGTCGAGATCGAAGGCATTGCCCTGTGCCTGGTCGATGGCGCGCCAGGTGACGCCGAAAGACGGGTCGGTCCAGCCCGAACTCGAGCGGAAGATGCCGCCGCTGGGCTGTTCGTGACGGCTGATGCTGCGCCAGTCGTAACCCCAGTTGAAGCGCAGCGTGAGATCGTCGCTCAGTCCGTACATGAGCGTCTGATCGGCGGCGTTGCTCGTGATCTGGGAATGTGCGGTCCGGGCTCCGGCGGCATCGAAGGAGTCTTCGCCGGTCGAGCCCCAATCGTAGCTGGTGGCGCCGAAGAGCTGCCCCTGCATCGGCAGATAAAGCGGGTCGGACAGGATGCGCGCGTTGTCGAGCGCGTCGTCGAGCGCGAACGCCGGCGTGCAAAACGCCGCCACCGCCGCCGAGCCCGCGACAACCGTCCACCGCCTATGCATGCACACCTCCGCGTCTGCCGATACGGCGGCGCGCACGGACACTGCCCTCGCGCACCGCTCCTTGCGATAAACGCCTGCGGGAAAAGTTCCGTCTGCGCGCGCGACCTTATCTTTGCGTAATCGCGCGGCAAGGCAAGGTAAACGAAAGCGCACTCATCCGTATACGTACTATATTTTGCCCCTGCGGTGCGCCGCGTCGGCGTGGCGGCGGACCGTTGCGAAGCGCGGCCGCGCTCTCGCCCGTTCAAGGACGGCGCGCGCATTTCGCGTCCCGCGGCCGGCTCGGTTCGAAACTTCAACCCCCGGTCTTGGCAGCGGCGCATGAATGGGCTACGAAGCCCAAGAATGGGCAGGCACGCCTGTTGCGGCAAGAAAACAAGGGGTTACGAACCCCGCCGCGGCGGCGAAAGGGCTGATCGAGGACAAGTTCCCGGGAAGCCACGCCGCCGCCATGGCTGCAGAAGGGAGCGTTTCATGAAGGGGTTTTCCGGATTCCGTAGCGCCGCGGTGTTTTGCGCCGCGCTTGGGTTCGTCTTCGCGGCCGGCGCGGCAAACGCGCAGACCGCGACGCTCTCCATCCTGCATGCCTTCTGCACCGACGATGCCTGCAGCGACGGACAATTTCCGACGGGAACCTTGTCGGCCGACAGCTCGCACAACATTTTCGGCACGACCAAAGCCGGCGGCGAGCATGGCGGCGGCGTCCTGTTCGAACTCGTCTACCTGCCGAGCACGGCCACCTACCGCTACAAGCGCATCTACAATTTCTGCACCTTCCTCGATTGCGCCGACGGCACGCAGCCCAACGAGGACCGGCTGATCATCGACGCCAACGGCACGATCTACGGCACCACCTCGGCCGGCGGACACAGCGGCAACGGCGTCGTCTTCGAGCTGTTGCCGAACGCGCAGCATTCGCGCTACACCTATCATGTGATCTACGAGTTCTGCGTGGATTTCAGCGGCTGCGAGGACGGCGCCGCTCCCACCGGCTCGCTCACCTTTGCCGGCGAAGCCACCGGCGCGACCTATGACGGCGTGGCGCCGCTATACGGCTCGACCGCGCTGGGCGGACGCAAGCATCAGGGCGTCATCTATTCGATCGTGCCTCCGGCCACGGAAGGCGACATGGGAAAGCTGAAGCGGCTCTATTATTTCTGCAGCATAAACAGCAACGCCTGCTCCGACGGCGCGCAGCCTTCCGGCAATATGGTCGTCGACAAGAACGGCAATCTCTGGGGCACCGCCATGACCGGCGGAATCGACAACGCCGGCGTGATCTTCAAGCTGACCCCGTCGCAATCTGGGCTGTGGGCCGAGAGCACGCCCTACCAGTTCTGTTTCGTCGCGGGCTGCACCGACGGGATGACGCCGATGCACGGCCTGAACGCGGATTCCGCCGGCGACCTCTTCGGCACGACCGCGACCGGCGGCCTCGACAACAGACGGTGCGTCAACACCGGTTGCGGCGTGATCTTCAAGATCACGACCAGCAACAAGGAAACCACGGTCTATTCGTTCTGCGCCAAGATCCATTGCAAGGACGGCGGCGAGGCGCAGGGCCTCACCGTCGACACCAACGGCGTCTTGTACGGCGTCGCCACCGTCGGCGGGCCGAAGGGCGACGGCCTGTTCTTCAAGCTGAACGGCACGACGATGAAGGACCTGCGCGACCTCAAGTGCAAGGGCGCCTGCAACATGGGCCAGAATCCAAGCGGCACCATGATGATCAACGCCAACAACGATCTCTTCGGCGTCTTCAGCGACGGCGGCCGCCACGGCGACGGCGGCACGGTGTTCAAGCTGTCGCAGCAGTAGGAGGGCTGCAGGGCGATCCTACCGGGTTTCCGCGACTGCAACAGAAAACCGCGCGGGATCGCTCCCGCGCGGCTTTGCATTTCGAGTCGTGAAAGAGATTCGAGAATTTACTCCTCGCCCTCTTCGTCCTCCTCTTCGCCCTCGGCCTTCTTCTTGCCCTTCTTGGTGGCCTTCTTGAGCGCGGCGCCGAGGATGTCGCCCAGCGATGCGCCGCTGTCCGACGAGCCGTACTGCGCCACGGCTTCCTTTTCTTCCGCCACTTCGCGCGCCTTGATCGACAGGCCGATCTTGCGGCTGGTCTTGTCGAAACTGGTGACCAGCGCGTCGACCTTGTCGCCCTTGCCGAAGCGTTCGGGCCGCTGATCGCCCCGGTCGCGCGCGAGGTCGGAGCGGCGGATGAACGCCCTGGCGCCGCCTTCCAGCGCCACCTCGATGCCGCCGTCGTTCACTTCGGTGACGGTGACGGTGACGACGCTGCCCTTCTTGATCGGACCCGCCTTCTCGATCGGATCGCCAATGAGCTGCTTGATGCCCAGGCTGACGCGCTCCTTCTCCGCATCGACGTCGAGCACCTGCGCCTGTACGACCTGGCCCTTCTGATAGTCGCCCACCACCTGCTCGCCGGGCTTGTCCCAGGAGAGGTCGGAGAGATGCACCATGCCGTCGATGTCGTTGTCGAGGCCGATGAACAGGCCGAACTCGGTGATCGACTTGATCTCGCCTTCGATGGTGGAGCCCGGCGGATGCGCCTTGGCGAAGGCATCCCAGGGATTGTCCTGGGTCTGTTTGAGGCCCAGCGAGATGCGGCGCTTGTTCGAGTCGACCTCGAGCACCTGCACCTCGACCTCGGTTCCCGGGATCACGATCTTCGAGGGCGCGACGTTCTTCTTCACCCACGACATCTCGCTGACATGGACGAGGCCTTCGACGCCCGGCTCCAGCTCCACGAAAGCGCCGTAATCGGTGACGTTGGTGACCTTGCCCTTGAACTTGGCGCCCACGGGATATTTGGCGCTCACGCCTTCCCAAGGATCGGTCTGCAGCTGCTTCATGCCGAGGCTGATGCGCTGCGTGTCGTGATTGATCTTGATGATCTGCACCGTGACGGTCTGGCCGACATTGAGCACTTCGGTCGGATGGCTGACGCGGCGCCAGGCAATGTCGGTGACGTGCAGCAATCCGTCGACGCCGCCGAGATCGACGAAGGCGCCGTAATCGGTGATGTTCTTGACCACGCCTTCGACAACTTGCTTCTCCGCCAGCGAGGCGACCAGCGAGGTGCGCTCCTCGGCGCGGCGCTCTTCGAGCACGGCGCGGCGCGAGACGACGATGTTGCCGCGGCGGCGGTCCATCTTGAGGATCTGGAACATCTGCGGCTGGTTCATCAGCGGACCGACGTCGCGCATCGGGCGGACGTCGACCTGCGAACCGGGAAGGAACGCGACCGCGCCGTCGAGATCGACGGTGAAGCCGCCCTTGACGCGGCCGAAGATCACGCCCTCGACGCGGGTCTGCTCGTTGAAGGCGCGCTCGAGCTTGATCCAGCTTTCCTCGCGCCGCGCTTTGTCGCGCGACAATACCGCTTCGCCCAGCGCGTTCTCGACGCGCTCGAGATAGACCTCGACCTGGTCGCCCACCGCGATCTTGGGCGCCTGGCCCGGCATCGCGAATTCCTTGAGCGACACGCGCCCTTCGGTCTTGAGGCCGACATCGACGACCGCGAAATCGTTCTCGATCGCGACCACGATTCCCTTGATGACGGAGCCTTCGGCGGGCGAGCGGCCCTCGAAGCTCTCTTCCAGCATGGCCTCGAAATCGGCACGGCTGGGGTGGAAGGATGCACTGTCGTCCTTGGTTGCGGCGGCGGTCTGTCGGGCCATTCAATCCTCTTGGTTGTTCGCTCCGATCGTAACGCTCTCCACTTCGTCATGGCCGCCCTCGTGGCGGCCATCCATAAACTCAATCTGCACCGTGAGTATGGGTGGCCGGGACAAGCCCGGCCATGACGAAATAGGGAAGCGATCCGATCAAGCGAGTTCAAACGTCAATGCCGGCCGGCTTTCAAACCGGCGGACTTCCCGCTCAGGCGGGCTGTGGTTTGCTAGGTTCGTCCGCTGGCCCGATGAGGCGCCGCCGGGTCTCCTTAACCCCTTGGCTGCGCCTTGAGCGCCGCCTCGACCTTCGGTGTGACCAGGGCCAAGGCTGCCGCGAACGCGGCGTCTATAGACAAATCGGAGGTGTCGAGCAAGAGCGCGTCCTCGGCCGGCTTCATGGGCGAGATCGGCCGTTCGCGGTCGGCTTTGTCGCGCGCCACGATCTCGCGCAGCAGATCGGCCTTTTCGCGGGCAATTGTCATGGACTTCAGCTCCAGCCAGCGGCGGTGCGCCCGGATTTCCGGCTTGGCGTCGACGAACAGTTTTGCCGTTGCGTCTGGGCATACCACCGTGCCGATGTCGCGACCGTCGATCACCGCGCCGGGACTGCCGCCGACCGGCTTGGCGGCAAAGTCGCGCTGGAACTGGAGCAGCGCCGCGCGCACGCCGGGATGAGCGGACACTTGGGACGCGAACTTGCCGATCACGTCGCTGCGGATGACGGGATCGCTCAGCCGCGCGAGATCGAGCGCATGCGCGGCCTTCACCGCGTCGGCCTCGATGAGCGCATTGCCGCCCTGCTCCTGAACTTCGAGCGCGACGAGACGATAGAGCGCGCCCGAATCCAGATGCGCGAAACCGAAATGGGCGGCGAGCTTCTTTGCCAACGTGCCCTTGCCGGAAGCAGCGGTTCCATCGACGGCGATGACGATGGGCGTCATTCGAAATCCATCTCTTGGATTGTCATCCCGGGCGACCCCGGACTTGTTCCGGGGGAGACAAGGGACCCACCAAACAAAATGAGAAGTGGATCCCGGCTCGCGCGCTGCAAATGCAGCGTTTGGCCGGGATGACAGTCAGCATTTGAAAGTTCAGCCAAACTTCGCCCCCAGTCCGCGCATCAACAATTCGAACTCCGGAAAGCTCGTGCCGATCATCGACGCGTCGTCGACGGTCACGGGCGCGCGCGCGCCCAGGCCCAACGTCAGGAACGCCATCGCGATGCGGTGGTCCATGTGGGTCATGACCATGCCGCCGCCCGCAACACCGTCGCCGCCACGGCCCTCGACGACCAAGCCGTCTTCGGTTTCTTCGACCGTCACGCCGTTGGCGCGCAGACCGGCAAGGATGGCGGCAAGGCGGTCGCTTTCCTTCACGCGCAGCTCCTCCAGGCCGCGCATGACCGTGCGTCCTTCGGCGAAGGCGGCGGCGACCGCGAGGATGGGATATTCGTCGATCATCGCCGGCGCGCGATCGGGCGGCACTTCCACGCCCTTGAGCGGCGACGCGCGCACGATCAGATCGCCGAGCCGTTCGCCGCCGCTGTCGCGCGCATTCGCGACGGTTATGTCGGCGCCCATTTCCTGAAGCGTGTCGATCAATCCGGTGCGTCGCGGATTGAGCAGCACGCCTGGCAGCGTCACCTCCGACCCCGGCACGATCAGCGCCGCGACCAGCGGGAACGCCGCCGAGGACGGATCGCGCGGCACTGCGATCGACGTGGGTTTCAAGTCCGCCTCGCCGGTGATTTCGACCGCTTCGCCGCCGTCGGAAAGCGCTTCGACGTCGAGGCTTGCGCCGAAAGCGCGAAGCATGCGCTCGGTGTGATCGCGCGTGAGCGCGCGCTGCACGATGCGCGTGCGCCCGGGCGCGTTCAGCGCCGCCAGCAGCAGCGCCGATTTCACCTGCGCGGACGCGACCGCAACGTCGTATTCGATGCCGATAGGCCGTGCTGCGCCCGTCAATGTCACCGGCATCAGACCGCCATCGCGCGCGCCGTAGTGCGCGCCGAACAGGCACAACGGCTCCAGCACCCGCTTCATCGGCCGGCGCCGGAGCGACTCGTCGCCGCTGAATACCGCCGTGATCGCCGTGGTCGCAACCGCACCCATCACCAGGCGCGAGCCGGTGCCGCTGTTGCCGAAGTCGAGAACCTCCTGCGGCTCCGCCAGCCCGCCCACGCCGCGCCCCCAAACCCGCCACTCGCCGTCGCCGTCACGCAGGAGATCGGCGCCCAGCGCACGCATCGCCCGCGCCGTGTTGAGCACGTCCTCGGCCTCGAGCAGACCCTGGATGCGCGTCTCGCCGACGCACAGCGATGCCAGGATCAGCGCCCGGTGCGAGACCGATTTGTCGCCCGGAACCGCCGCCGTCCCGCGCAAGGCTGCGCCGCGGCGGGCGATCAGCGGGCGCTTGGCGAGTTCCTCTGTCATTGCAAAGCCTTGAAATGCTCGGGCGGCGTCGCCATCTGGGGTTCCGGGCCGGGCCGGCCAACTCTTTACAGGCCCGGCCAGAAGTGGCAAACGACCCCCCTTTCGCAACCGACTTCACGCGGGAACAAGCATCTTGGTCAAGGCTGATCTCGGAACGAAGCGCGTCTGTCCGCAGTGCACGGCCCGCTTCTACGATCTTCAGAAGCGTCCCATCGAATGCCCGAAGTGCCACGTCACCTTCGAGCCCGAGTCGCTTTACAAGCAGCGCCGCGCGCGCCAGCCGGAGCCGGTCGCGGCCCCCGTCGCGGAGGTCGAGGACGAGGAGGAGCGCGAGGAGGCGGAAGAGGTCGAGGAAGGCGTCGAGACGGTGGAGGATGAGGCGCCCGTCGTGATCGCGGAAGACGAGGACGAGGTGGTGGAAGAGGAGCCGGAGCCCGAAGCCGCCGGCATGTCCGTGGTCGATGCGGACGACGAAGACGCGGTCGCCGAGATCGAGGTCGAGGAAGACGAAGACGAGACGAACGACGCGCTGCTCGAGGAAGTCGAGGAAGACGAAGACGATGTCAGCGGCATCATCGACGCGGACATTGGGAAGGACGAGCGCTGACGCGCTCCTCCTTCGGAAAGCAGAATCCGGTAATCGGAAGTCGGAAAATGAGACTTGCCACCTCTGCGTTGTGATTTCAGACTTCCGATTTCCGCGCGCTGAAGCGCGCACGGGGCCATAGCTCAGCTGGGAGAGCGCCTGCATGGCATGCAGGAGGTCAGCGGTTCGATCCCGCTTGGCTCCACCAGGCTTCGCTTCCGCTACGCGGAAGCTGCGCCTGGCAGGCCAGCTTCGCTCAGATGCCGGGGCAGGCGTGCTGCCGCGTGCGGAAGCGAAGCCTGCCCGGCGTAGCTCGCGAAGCGAGCGAAGACGGGCCGTCAAAATGATTCTCGTCAGACGCGCGAAGCCGCAGGAGGGCGTATGAAATACGTCTATCTTCTCGAGAGTATCGTGGACCCCATTCAGAAGTATGTCGGCCTTACGGATGACTTGAAGTCACGGCTCATCAAGCACAATGCCGGAGGTTCGCCGCATACGGCCAAATACCGGCCGTGGCGGTTGGTCACTTACCTTGGATTTTCCAATTCGGACAAGGCCGTGCAATTCGAACGATACCTCAAGACCCATTCGGGCAGGGCCTTCGCAAATAAGCATCTGCGCTGACACATCCTTTCGCCGCAAGGAGTGCAAGAAATTGAAGTTGCGGCAATCCACCCCGTGAATGAGCCTGGGGAACCTAAGAGCTTGCGGGCGGCGCCACCGCCCGGATGCCCACGCCACGGTGCAGGTCAACTATTGAACGTTCATCGGCGCCGTCCCCGGCATGCCGTGTCAATGACGAAGCGAAGCCGATCTCAGGCTCGCAACGCGTAACGCATTGAATCCACACAATTCGATTCCGGACCTCCCGCCGTCCCCATGCCCCGGTTTTTCGCCGCAGGGAATTCAGCGTAAGCAAGGCTGGTCTCCGCACGAAATGGGAGCTATACTACTCAAAATTGCGAGGGGGAGACCTATGGCATTCACTCAGACGCGCCGCCGCGTCATCGGCGGCATTGGCGCGACAGTCGTTCTTCCGTTGTTCGGCACGGCCGCGCGCGCGGTCACCGTCAACAAGCGGCGAAACATCGAGACGCTGAGCGCCGCGGACCTCAACACCTATAAGAAAGCGATACAGACGCTCAAGGACCGTTCGGCGGCAAACCCGGACGATCCGACCGGCTATTCGTATTGGGCCGGTCTGCATGACGATTTCGAAACGCCGCATTCGGGCTGCGATCACGCGTCCGAACAATTCTTCCCGTGGCATCGGCGCTATCTCTACGACTTCGAGCAGCTGCTTCAGAAGATCGATGCCGGCATCATGATCCCTTACTGGGATTGGACGAAGGTTCCGACGACGGGCAAGAAATTTCCAGGCGTATTCGAGGATGCTGCTTCGCCGCTCTATGACCGCACGCGCAAATCCGTCACGCCGCCGCCCTGGGACCCGGTCGACCTGCGCAAGATGGTGCAGGACGGATCCTGGACGGTCTTCGCGGGGCCGGCGGCATCCCAAGGCGGCGGCTTCGGAACGGTCGAAGGGAGTCCGCACAACACGCTGCACGGCAATATCAGCCGCAACATGTCCAATCCCACGACCGCCGCCAACGATCCGATATTCTGGTCGTTCCACGCCTTCATCGATGTAACGTGGTCGCGCTGGCAGCGTCTGCACGTGTCCGCCACGTCGCCGCAGCCGTTCCAGGATCCGAACGCGGACCTCTGGTACCGCGACAGGTCCTACAAGGTCGGTTCCACCGCCAGCACTTCCGATTACGGCTATGAATACGACTACGATTTCTCGCCGGACGGCCCGCCCGCGAGCACAATGGTGGCGGCGGCGCGCATGCGGGCGCCCTTGGCCGAAGGCGGTCCGACACAGGCCCTCGCGCTGCGCCGCGACAAGAGCGGAAGCGTCTCGGGCAACGCGAAGGCGGGGAGCGTCACGTCCGCGGCAACGGTCCTTCGCCTGACCGGCGTCAAGGCGTTCCATGACCGCACCTACGAACTCGCCATCTATATTCATCCCAAGAACGTGGATATCGGCACGCTGAAAACCGGCGCGAGGAAGCAATATCTTGTCCGCACGATCACGATCTGGCAGCAGCACCACGACCTCGTCACCAGCGCATTCGTGCGGCCGAGCGAGGAACAGATCGCGAAGCTGAACAAGGGTTGGGTCGTCACGATGATGAGCGAGGTAGCTCCCTCCGAGGCTCCGGCCGGCGGCGCCATGGCGATGTCGCGCCATGCGCCCAAGCTCGCCACGCACGATGTCGTGCAAGGCATTTCGCTCGAGGAGAGATAAGATGGCCGATCGCACGCCGATCTTCGAGCTGCACATCGTTCCGATGTTCCGCCTGCTCGATCAGCAGCACATGCTGCGCACGCGCTCCAAACTCGATCTGTGGGACTACGATTCCGTCAAAGGGCTGGCGACCCAGATACAGATTCGCACCACCAACGGCACCATGCCCACCGCCGAGACCGGCGGTCCATGGCCGTCGGAGTGGAGCGCATTGTTCGCGCGCTGGGTGAACGGCGGATGCCGCAGGCTCTTGCTCGGTGCCGGCACCAATTACAAGCTCGTCACTTCGAGCGGCAAGACCACGTTGAGTTGCGATGTCGACGTGCCAAATCAGCCGGCGGGTGACTCTCAGGCCTGGTTCGAGACGATTTCGGTGGGGCCGCCTTCGGTCTATCGCCTCTGTGTCTTTCCGGGCGAAGCGGTTCCGCCGCCGACCGATACGATGTCCTTGTCGATCACCGAGACCGTCGATCCGTCGAGCGCGGCGGGCGTAACGGTCATCGACTTGAGCGGATCCCGCAAGGTCGTGCCCTAAGCCGCGCGATCTCACCTTCGGCGCGTTCACACATTGTCGCGGCCTGCGACGGCTTCGGCAAGACTTTGACGTTTGAGCCCGGGTACCCTAAAGGCTTCCGCGCCGCGCGCGGACGCGGCACGGGACAGTGAAGGGCAACTCTTGAGCGCGTTCATCGACGCCCGCACCGTTCCTGGCGGGCACGTCATCGAGACCGATGTGGCGATTATCGGCGGCGGCCCTGCCGGCATCTCGCTCGCGCTCGCGCTCGTGCCGACGCGGCTGCGCATGGTGCTGCTCGAGAGCGGCGGCACGACTTTCGACGCCAGGACGCAGGCGCTCTATGACGGCCGGGAGAGCGGCTATCCCTATCTGCGGCTCGATGCCTCGCGGCTGCGCTTTCTGGGCGGCAGCACCAATCACTGGGGCGGCTGGTGCCGGCCGCTCAGCGACATCGATTTCGAAGCGCGCCCCTGGATGCCCCATTCCGGCTGGCCGTTTTCGCGCGACGAGATCGCGCCCTATCTGAAGCGCGCGCAATCGCTCGTCGAATGCGGGCCGCTGGTCTATGACGGCGGCGCACAGTGGATGCGTTCGCTGGGCGCACCGCTCGCGCTCGCGCCGGGCGGCGTCTATACGAGCTGGTTCCAGTTCAGCCGCATGCGCGGTTCCGTGCTGCCGACGCATTTCGGCGAGCGCTATGGCGACGATCTGAAACGCATCGCGCGGCTTGCGCCCTATCTGCACGCCAACGTCACCGCGGTCCGGCTGGCGGCTGACGGCAACAACGTCGAGCGTCTCGACGTCGCGAGCTTGAGCGGCAAGCGTTTCGCCATCAAGCCGCGGGTCACCGTGCTCGCCTGCGGCGCGATGGAGAATGCGCGCCTGCTGCTCGCATCCAACGACGTGATGACGGGCGGCATCGGCAACGGCAACGATCTGGTCGGGCGCTATTTCGCGGATCATCCGATCCCGCGCGATACCGCGACCCTGGTTGCGTTCGATGGAAACGTCGCGCCCTTCTATACCGACAACAAGGAGGTCGGCGGCGCCATATTGCGCGCGACGTTTTCGCCGACCGAGGAATTCCAGCGCCGCCACGCCCTGCCCGCGTCGCTCACCACCGTCGAGAACGAGATCAAGCTCGACGAATTGGGACAGGCCGCGGTCGCCACCGTCGCCGGCGTGCTCGGCATCGACGCCTCCAATGCGAAAGCGTTCTCGCTGGGCTGCGGCATGGAGCTGATGCCCAACCCCGACCGCCGGCTGACCTTGAGCAGGGAGCGCGACGCGCTCGGAATGCCGCGTCTGGATCTGCACATGCAGGTGTCCGATGCGAACTTCGCGTATTACCGCACCACCCTCAAGGAACTCGGGCGCCAGCTTCTCGCCGCGCGCATCGGCATGATCCGTCTCAACCGGCAGAGCCACGCCGACTGGCTGAGCGTGATGGATTGGGGCAATCACCACATGGGAACGACTCGCATGCATGACGATCCCAAACAGGGCGTGGTCGATGCCGACTGCAAGGTGCACGGCATCGCCAATCTCTATGTTGCGGGGAGTTCCGTGTTTCCGACCTATGGCGCGTCGAATCCCACGTTGAACCTGGTCGCGCTGACCTTGCGGCTCGCGGCGCATCTGCGCAAGGTATTCGCATGAGCCCGCCGCCCAAACTCTCCCGCCGCACGGTGACGTTCGGCAGCATGGCTGCGGGGATCGCGATTCTGGGCGGCGCGCTTTACGAGCTTCCGAAGTTCCTGAAACGCCGCGCCCACGGCGCCTATGCGCCGCTGGTGAACGCGCTGCCCGATGCCGAAGCCGCAGCCGCGCTCGGCCGCGCGGCCGCGGGTGACATTTCCGCGGAAGCGGCAGCCTCCGACATTCGGACTCGCCTCAAAGGCAAGACACTGGCCGATCTCGCCGCCGCGGACAGCGCCGATCCGAACGGTGTGGTTGAAATCGGCGGCTGGGTGCTGCCGCTCTCGCTGGCGGAGATGTGCGTCCTCGCTGCCCAAGCGATGTGAACATCCGGCCGCTTCCTTGTGCTATCTTCCGCTGGGGGGACAGGAAAAGCCATGCGCTCCAATTGCATCTGGAAGTGGTCCGTCGCGGCGGCGGTGTCGGCGGCGTTCGCTGTGCCGGGTCCGGCGGGCGCGAGCCTGAGGGTGACGGGCGGAGCGACGTCGAACGTCTCCTGCGTCCACTATGTCTGTACGGCGACCGCAGCCGCCGCCGTGATGAACGTCTCGCGCCTCGCCAACATGCTGACCAAGTCCGACGTGACCCTGATCTCGGGCAGCGCGGCGCAGGACATCGAATTCGCCGTCAACATGACATGGTCCGGCTCGCACGCGCTCACGCTCGATTCCTGGCGCTCCATTTCCATCGGCAAGATCGTGGACGTGACCGGCACCGGCAATCTGGCGCTCAAGACGAACGACGGCGGCAGCGGCGGCGACCTGACGTTTCCGGTCGACTATCGAAAGAGCGGACGGCGCCCCTATCCCGGACGCATTCACTTCTGGGATCTGTCGAGCGGCCTGACGATCAACGAACAATCATACACGCTGGTCAATTCGTTGAGCACGCTTGCCAGCCTGATCGCCAGCCAGCCCTCCGGCCGTTACGCGCTCGCCAACACGATCTCGGCGGACATCCTGGGCACGGCCGTGCCGACGAGCTTCTCCGGCATTTTCGAAGGTCTCGGAAACGGGCTGACGCGTTCGAACATCCGCACCGACCGGAGCGGACACAAAACCGGGATATTCGCCTCCATCGCAGCGGACGGCACGGTGCGCGACCTCCATATGCTCTCCTATGTTTTCGTGCATCCGAGGGCGGGCGCCGAAATCGGCGCCATCGCTGCGGAAAATGCCGGCCTGCTGCAGAACGATATCGTCATGTTCAAGATGAGCAATGGCGCGCCGGCAATGACCGTCGGCGCAATCGCAGGCACGAACGCGGGAACCATCCGCCATTGTCGTGGAGGCTTCGTCGTCTCGAATCGTCAGCCCTTCGAGCACCTGGGAGGAATAGCGGGCGTCAACGCGGCCGGCGGGACCATCGTCGACGCCGAAGGCAACGGATATTTCGCCGCGCTCATCGGCGGCGACGATTCCGATGTCGGCGGCATCGCCGCGATCAATCACGGCGCGATCGACCAGTCCTTTTCTGTCCTGCCGGTCCAGATCGGCAATCGGGTGAACGGGCAGTTCGCCGATGCTGCGGCGGGCGGACTTGTCGGCTTGAACCAGGGCGGTCCCACACTGGGCGGTCCCAACATGGCCACCGTGACCAATTCCTATGCGGTTGCTTCGGTCCGCGGCGGAAACGGAACGGTGCTCGGCGGTTTGATCGGCGCTTCCAGCAACGGGTCCGTCGAGACGTCCTACACGGCGAGTTTCGTGGCGGGCACGCCGACCTTCGGCGGCGGTCTGGTGGGCGACGACATGGCGTCGAACACGTTCACGAATACCTATTGGGACCTCTCGAACGGCATCAGCGATCCCACCAAGGGCGCCGGAAACGTGCCCAACGATCCCGGCATCACGGGCCTGACGACGGCCCAGCTCCAATCGGGTCTGCCCGCGGGCTTCAATCCCGCGATCTGGGGCCAGGCGCCGGGCATCAATGGCGGATTTCCTTATCTGCTGGCCAATCCGCCGGACTGAAGCGGCGGACCAAAGGCGCCTCGTCAACCCTTTGGTTTGCCTATTGATAGGACGCCCTTGATTGCTGGGACAGAGTTCCCACATTGTATTGCGAACGGCGCCCGCATCGGGGCCGCAACAAAATTACCGGCAGCCCCAGGGGTGCCGGCGGAGCCGCTCGAGGAGGGCTTTGCAATGACCAGGACCTTATATTTCAACAGCCCCTTTCTCCTGGGCTTCGAACACCTGGAGCGGCTGCTGGAGCGCACGGCCAAGGCCGGCGACGGCTATCCCCCGTACAACATTGAACAAACCGGCGAAGACGCGCTGCGCATCACGCTCGCCGTCGCGGGCTTCGCGCCCGGGGAACTTTCGGTGACGGTGGAAGACCGCCAGCTTGTGATTCGCGGAAAACAGAACGATGCCCGCGATCGGACGTTTCTACATCGTGGCATCGCGGCCCGGCAGTTCGAACGCAGCTTCGTTCTCGCCGAGGGGATCGATGTCACCGGTGCGGAGCTACGTAACGGACTTTTGACCGTGACGCTGGCCCGGCCGAAAACGGAGCCGGTCGTGCGTACCGTTCAAATCAGGACGGGCACCAACAATGCCGCAAATGACGCGGAGACGCGCCGGAGCGGGGAAGGAGGTCAGCGATGACCGACGAATTCGAATTCGAGGCCGACAACACGGCCGACATGGGCCAGATCGCCTATATCAAGCCGACGGGCGCGGAAGAAGCGCATCGCTTGGGCATCATCCCGCCAGGGATCGATCTGCCGCCCGGCATCAAGCTCTATGTGCTGCACGCCGTCGATGGCCGCGTGCTCGGCTTCACCGACGCCTATGCTTCGGCCTATGGCGCCGCGGTGCAGAACAACCTCACGCCCGTGAGCGTGCATTGAAGGAAGATCAAAGAGCGCGGATGAGGCGCAGGCTGCCGCCGGCAAGCCTTTCAAACTCGAGATGCTCGTAGAAGCGCGCCGCGCGCTCATCCTTGGCATCGACGATGACCAGATGGGCGGCGACCTCCGAGCTTGATGCCCGCATCAGGGCATCGGCGACGAGCGCGGCACCCAGATGTTTGCCCTGATGGGCTTTTGCCACCGCAAGACGGCCCAGAAGGATCGCCGGTATCTGGGGATAGCGCGGCAATCTCACTGCGCGCTGCGGCGCGACCGCTTCCAGGGACACCGACGAAGCGGCGATCGTGTAAAATCCGGCGACGTCTTCTCGCGCGCCGACGGCCACGAAACAGCTCGCCATGCGCCGGCGGACGTCCTGGCCCACCCTCTCGCGGAAATAACGATCGAGACTCTCGGACCCGCTGACGAAAGCTGTGCGATCGTGCCCGGCGAGCGGCTCGATGCGATATTCGCCTTTCATCTACTGCCGCGGATCAGCCTGCGATGGGCCTGAAAGGCCCGCTTCAGGGCCGGACCGGGCTTTGGCGGGTTGAGCAGCGCTTTGAAGACTTTCTCCTGGTTCTCGAGGGACAGCATGATGAGCTGGGTCTCGGAGATTGTTCTCTTTGCGGCCTCGCGCGCGGCGGCCACGACAAAGTCGCTGACGCTGCGGCCCTGGATCTCAGCGGCACGCTTGATCATGGCGAGCGACTGAGGCTCGAGGCGCGCTTCGAGGCGGGTGGATTTGGTCGGGGCGCGGGCCATGAGACCTTGTACGGACATTTACCGTACAAGGCAAGGACATCGCCGCAGCCTGCTAAGCCGCCCGGGCGCTGGCCGCGGGTTCCGTGAGGATGGCGTAGAGCGCTTCCGCCTTGGTCGCGGCGCGAAGCTTCTCGCAGGTCTGCTGGTTGCGCAGCAGGCGCGAGACGCGCGCCAGAGCCTTGAGATGATCGGCGCCCGCCGCATCTGGCGCGAGCAGCATGAAGACGAGATCGACCGGCTGCTTGTCCACCGCATCGTAGTCGATCGCCTGCTCCAGGCGCGCGAAGACGCCCACGATCTGCTTCACTTCGGCAAGACGGCCATGCGGAATGGCGATGCCCTGGCCCACGCCCGTCGAGCCCAAGCGCTCGCGCTCGGTCAAGGTCTCGAAGATTCGCCGCTCGGGCAGGCCGGTTTGCTGCGCCGCACGCGCCGACAGCTCCTGAAGGAGCTGCTTCTTGCCCTGAACCTTGAGCGACGCCAGCACGGCGTCAGGCTTGAGCAAATCGGAGATGTTCATCGCTGACCTTTTGTGGTGAGTTTTGTGCAAGCGCGAAAGAGCGCTGCGATTTTGCGCGGCCGTCCTGCGCACCCTGGCTTAGGATTGAACACCATTCCCTCAAGCCAAAACGTACTTCATACGCCCCGAGTTTCCGGCCTTTGCCGCATCGAACAGGCCCTGCCCGGCCTCTCGCGATGCGCGTTCTTCTTGCGAGGCGGCGCGGTAATTAGTCCCCGCCTTCCCCAATGTCAACGCTTGCAATTAACGAAGTTCGGCGGCAGGCGATTCCGTGAATTTCCGGCGCTTTCGTTCCACCGACGAGGGGATGCGCATGGCTTCGCGATATTTTGCGACAGTGCGGCGCGCGATGTTCACGCCGTCGGCGGTGAGCAGCGCGACGATGCGATCGTCGGAGAGAATGTCGCGGCCGTTTTCGTTCTCGATCATCTCGCGGATGCGGTCGCGCACGGCTTCCGCGGAATGCGCTTCGGCGCCGTTCACCGCCTGGATCGATGCGGTGAAGAAATATTTGAGCTCGAACACGCCGCGCGGCGTGGCGACGTATTTGTTCGACGTCACCCGGCTCACCGTCGACTCGTGCATCTGGATCGCGTCGGCGACGGTGCGCAGATTGAGCGGCCGCAGGTGGCGCACGCCATAGGTGAGAAACCCGTCCTGCTGGCGCACGATCTCGGAAGCGACCTTCATGATCGTGCGGGCGCGCTGATCGAGGCTCTTCACCAGCCAATTGGCGCTGTTGAGACATTCGGTCAGATAGGCCTTCGAATCCTTGTCGCGCGCGCCGGAGGAAACCTTGGAATAGTAGCGCTGGTTGACCAGAAGCCGCGGCAAGGTCTCGGAATTGAGTTCGATGTGCCAGCCCCCATCGGGCGCCTCGCGCACGAACACGTCGGGGATCACCGGCTGCACCGGATCGCCGCCGAAAGCGAGGCCGGGCTTCGGCGTCAGTTCGCGGATTTCGGCGATCATGTCGCGGATGTCTTCGGCATCGACGCCGCAAATGGCGCAGAGCGCCTCGGTTTCGCGCCGCGCCACGAGATCGAGCCGGTTCAGCAGCGCCGCCATCGCCGGATCGTGGCGGTCCTTGGCCTTGAGCTGCAGCGACAGACACTCGGCCAGATCGCGCGCCGCGACGCCGACCGGATCGAAGCCCTGGATCACGTGCAGAACGCAGTCGACGACGAAGCGCTCGACGCCCAGGCGCTGGGCGATCTCGTCGATGTCGGCGCGCAGATAGCCCGCCTCGTCCACCGAGTCGATCAACGCGAGGCCGACAAGCCGCCTGTCCGCAGGCAACGCCGCGACCACGAGCTGTTCTTCCAGATGGTCCTTCAGCGTCGGCGCGGTGGCGAGGGTGGATTCGAATCCGTCTTCGTCGCCCTCGAAGCGCTGGCCGCTGCGCAGCGTGCTCCAGTCGGCGAGCGGCGCCGCCGGCATCGGGGCTTCGGCGCCGTCGTATTTGTCTTCGGCCGAGGCATCCATGTCTTCGGCCTTGGAGAAGTCGTCGCGTGCGAGCGCGCTGTCGAGGCCTTCGCCGGCGGTGTCATGGGATTGCGGCTCTTCGCGCTCGCCGTCGGGCTGGTGCTCGCGCTCGTCGCGCTCGAGCAGTGGGTTGCGCTCCAGTTCCTGTTCGCAATATTCGGCGAGTTCGATGTTGGACAATTGCAGCAGCTTGATCGCCTGCTGCAATTGAGGCGTCATGACCAGGGACTGGCCCTGCCGGATCTCGAGACGCTGCCCCAACGCCATACGCTTTACGCCCTGCCTACAACGAGAACTTTTCGCCCAGATAGACGCGACGCACGTCGCGGTCGCTGACGATTTCCGCCGGCGTTCCCTCCTTCATCACGACGCCTTCGTGCAGGATGTAGGCGCGGTCGATGATGTCGAGCGCGTCGCGCACATTGTGATCGGTGATGAGAACGCCGATGCCCCTGTCCTTCAGATGCCGCACCAGATCGCGGATTTCGCCGACCGCGATCGGATCGATACCCGCCAAAGGCTCGTCGAGAAGGATGTAGGAAGGATGCGTCGCCAGCGCACGTGCGATTTCCACGCGCCGGCGCTCGCCGCCCGAAAGCGCGATCGCGGGCGTGTTGCGAACATGGGTGATGCCGAATTCCGCGAGCAGTTCCTCGACCATCGCTTCGAGCTTGCCGGGATCGGGTTCGACCAGCTCGGCGGTCGCGCGAATGTTCTCTTCCGCCGTCAATCCCCGGAAGATCGAGGCCTCCTGCGGCAGATAGCCGATGCCCAGCCGCGCGCGCCGGTACATCGGCAGGCGCGACACGTCCACCTCCTCGACTTCGATGGTGCCTGCGTCGGGCTGGATCAGGCCCGAGATGATGTAGAAGCACGTCGTCTTGCCGGCGCCGTTCGGACCGAGCAGCCCCACCACCTCGCCGCGCCGCAGATTGAGGCTGACGCCGCGCACCACGGGACGCTTGTTGAAGCTCTTGGAGATGCGGTTGACGACGAGACCCTTGCCGCCTTCCACCACGCGCGGGCGCACCGGCGCGGGAGGCGTTTCCGTCTTCGGTTTCGCGGCTTTTTTCGCTGCCATGGCAAGAACCATGCCTGTCTGTGCTTAAGGAACCATGAACCCTAGGGATTGGACTTTTGCTCGCCTTGCGGCGGCTTTTTCGGCTGATTGCTGGGTGGCGGTACGAACAGGCCCTGCACGCGGCCGCCGGCCATTCCTTTGGCGCCGAGCTGCGCCTCGCCGGTGACGAGATTGACCACGAGTTGCGTTCCGCGCATGACGTTTTTCTCCTTGATCAGGATGACGCGTCCCGTGAGCGTGATTAGTCTGGGATTCACATCGTAGACGCCGGCATCGCCTTTGGCGCTGCCCGAAGGCGCATCGAACACGACATTGCCGTTGGCGTAGATTTTATCGGGCTTGTTGGTAACGGTGGTGACCCGCACCTTGTCGGCGCGCAGACGCATCGCGCCCTGGACGACCGTCACGTTGCCGGAATAGGTCCCGCTCTTAGCATTGAGATCGGCATCGAAGCGGTCGGCGGAGACCTGGATCGGCGCATCCGCGTCCTTCTTGCTGAGACCCAGGCCTTGCGAAACCTGCGCCGAGGCCGAAGCGGCCGTCAACGCCAAAGCCGCTGCAAGCGCGAGCAGTCTCATTTCCGGTGCGTCCTTAACGCCGAGGGATAGAGTGTCGTATGCACATGGCCCATCAAATGCAGCATCTGGTGCGGCCGGTCGAACTCGAAGCGGTCCGCCCGCATCGCGCCAAACGGGCCGTGCCCGGTGACGGGCTGCGGGCCGTGATAGAGACCCTTTCGCAACTCGACGTTCAGGCTCGAGGTATGAAGTTCGTAGCCCGAATCCGAAAAGAATGCGATTCCGCCGAAGAGTCCCAGCAGACCGCGGTCCATATCGATCTTGCCGTGATCGGCGGTGGCATTCATCCAGTGCCCGTCGGATGTCGACATGTCGGCATCGATCGTGGTCAGCCGCGCGCGATGCAGGTCCTTGGGGTCCTGCACCGCCTTCTCGGCCGTGATGACGAAGGGATTGCCGTCGTCGTCGGTGCCCGTAAGACGCGGCTTGATCATCGACAGATCGTTTTCGATCGAGCCGCGATGCTGCGCCGTGATCTGGATGCGGTCGGAGGGACGCGGCAGAAGCGAATAGACGATCACCACCGCCAGGATCGCGCCGGCCGCGATCGGCAGCGCCCGCTTCATCAGCGCCACGAATTGGCTGTAGCGCAGCGAGTCCAGCGTCGTCGTGCGGGCGCGCGCGGTCCAGTCGCGGCGCACGCGCGCCGGTTTGGCCTTGCGGGTGGAGGGCTTGCGCGCGGTCTTGCTGGCCGCCATCAGAGCCCAGCCCGCAGGCAGTCGTGGATGTGCAGGATGCCCTTGGGCTTGCGCGCGCCGTTTTCGAGCACGAAGAGCTGCGTGATCTTCTTCTCGTTCATCAGCGCCAGCGCTTCCGCCGCGAGCTGATTGGGGCGCGCGATCTTCGGCGCCCGGGTCATGACGTCCTGCGCGCGCTGCTTCAAGATCTCGGGTCCCATGTGGCGGCGCAGATCGCCGTCGGTGATGATGCCGGTGAGCGCACCTTTCCTGTCCACCACGCCGACACAGCCGAAACGATGTTCGGCGATGGCGATGAGAACGTCCGGCATCGCTTCGCGCTCGCAGACGAGCGGAATCGCGTCGCCGGTGTGCATCAGATCGCAAACACGGATCAATGCTCGGCCGAGGCTGCCGCCGGGATGGAAGTCGCGGTATTGGTCGACGGAAAATCCGCGCCGCTCCATCAGCGCCACGGCCAGCGCATCGCCCAGCACGAGCATCAGCGTGGTCGACGTGGTCGGCGCCAGCCCCATCGGGCAGGCTTCGCGCGCGGAAGGCAGCAGCAGCGCGACGTCGGCGGCCTGAAGCAAGGTCGACTCCGCCTTGCTCGCGACGCCGATCAGAGGAATGCGGAAGCGCTTGGCATAGGTGATGAGATCGGAAAGTTCCGCCGTCTCGCCGCGCCAGGACAGCATCAGGACCGCGTCCTGACGCGTCAGCGCGCCGAGATCGCCGTGGCTTGCTTCGGCGGGATGGATGAACTGCGCCGGCGTGCCGGTCGAGGCGAAGGTCGCCGCGATCTTGCGGCCGATGTGGCCGCTCTTGCCCATGCCGCTGACGACGACGCGGCCCTTGATGGCGAGCAGCGTGTCGACGGCGCGCGTGAACTCGCCGTCCAGCGCGGCGCCGAGCGCGCGGATCGCCTCCGCGGCGAACTCGAACACACGGCGTGCGGCGGCGGAGTCGCCCTGCGCGTGGTCCTTGGGGACGGCTTTGAGTCTCGGGGGCATCCGGCAACTACGCGAAAATTCATGCCAATTTGGCCCATTGGGACCGGCCGTTTCAAGCAAGGTCCGGAAAAGGCGGTAAACGGGGCACAAACACGTCATGGCCGGGCTTGTCCCGGCCACCCATACCCTCGGTATCGAACCGAGGCTATGGATGGCCGCCACGAGGGCGGCCATGACGCAAAAGTAAGAGCGTCACCGGATTAATGCGCAAAAATGTCCGTATCGGCCCAGCCCGCGAGGTCGAGTTCGACCCGCGCCGGCAGGAAGTCGAAGCACGCCTTGGCGAGCGCGGTGCGGCCTTCGCGCGCCAGCATCTTGTCCAGCGCCTCCTTGAGCCGGTGAAGGTGGACGACGTCGCTGGCGGCATAGGCGAGTTGCTTGTCGGTCAATTCCGCCGCGCCCCAATCGGAACTCTGCTGCTCCTTCGACATGTCGACGCCGAGCAGTTCCTTGACCAGATCCTTGAGGCCGTGGCGGTCGGTATAGGTGCGCACCAGCTTCGAAGCGATCTTGGTGCAATAGACCGGCGCGGTCGTCACGCCCAGATAGCGCTGGAACATCGCCATGTCGAAGCGCGCGAAGTGGAACAGCTTGAGGGTGTTCGCGTCGGCCAGCATGCGTTTCAAGTTCGGCGCGGCATAGGCGTTCGGCTCGAACTGCACGAGTTGGCACACGCCGTCGCCGCCGGTGAGCTGCACTAGGCATAGCCGGTCGCGGAAGGGATTGAGACCCAACGTCTCGCTGTCGATCGCCACCACGGGTCCGAGCGCGAGGCCGTCGGGAAGGTCGTTCTTGTGGAGCTTTGTTTTCATGAGGGGTTCTTAGTCCATAACGCGCCGTGGGCTCAAGGAAGGGATTGCGAATCAACCCCGTGCCTTCCTCACCACCCCACGGCCCGCTTCAGCATCTCCAGCTTGTCGTGCGCGGTCTCGAGGTCGGAGCGCTTGGCGGCCGCGCGCAGGTCGCGCAGGCGTTCCAGCGACTTTGCCAGCACCGGCAGCGGCGGCCCGCTGGCGGTGAGCTGCGCGTGGTGACGCTCGTCCAGCTCTTTCGACATCTTCACGATGAAGCTGTCGAAAAGCTCGTTGTGGTGCTGGATCGCGGCGCGGCCATGCGCCCCGCAGACTTCGAGAAAGGCGCGGCAATTGTCCGTGAACCAGCCCTTGCCGGACGACGACGGCGCGGACTCCAGGAACTGATCCAGCAGCGGCACATGGATCAAACAGGCGCGCAGGCTCTTCTGATCCTCCGGGATCATGAACAGCATCTTGTCGATCAGCAGCTGCGCGTAGGAGGGATCGTTGGCGCGGCAAAGACCGAGCAGAAGGTCGATCTGGTTGATGCCGGAAAAATCTCCGGCATTGGCGCCGCGGTATTCCTGACGGCCGACGCGGTACGGCTTGTAATAGGGCCGCACGCTGTAGAAGAAGCGGTCCTTGTCGAGCTGCGAAAACAGGATGTCGTTTGTGCGAACTACGTCGTTCAGCGCATCGCGCGCGTTGTTGAGCAAAAGCAGCGTCGATTTGTTGGAAATGCCCAGCGGCGGGATGCGCATCAGCGCGTCGGCCGCGCGCTTGTAGCTCAGAATCCCCATCGTGTTGTAGTCGATGAAGACGAATTCGTCTTTCAGCGAGGTGAAGCTCTTCTGCACGCCGTCGACGGCGCGGTTGTGGGTGGCCAGATGCGCCGTGGCGAACCGCGGCGCCACGCCGAGCGAGGCGCCGATGTGCAGCCCGAGCGCCGACGCTTCCTCGAAGGGCGACGCCGTCTCGCGCGCGGGATTGGTCAGTTCATGGCGGCGCAATGCGGCCAGGAACAGGCCCAGATTGCCCAGCACGTCGAAGGCGCGGTCGAAACCTTCGTTGGTGTTGCCCTCGGCCGCGAGCGGGCGGATCAGCGCGCGGCCCTCGTCGGCGAGCTGCGCCTTGATCGCATCGCCCACGCCCTCGACGTCGGCGCGATCCTCGCGCGCGAAATAGAGCTCTTCCAGCTCCGTGTTCATGGCCACGAAGGCAGTACGCATCCAGCGGTCGAGAGCGTCGGCGGCGCGGCTCATGGCGTTTCATACGGGCGCGCGGGCGACGGGGCAAGCATCGAAAACCCACCTTCCCCTCAAGGGGAGGGTGAATCTACTCCACGATCTTCGCCCCGCGCTCCTTCAGCAGCGCGCGCAGCACGGAGCGGTGGCAATGCGCCTCGTCCTCGCAATAGCAGCCGACGGAGAAATCGCTCGCATGCGACAGCGCCGCGAGCAGATCGAGCAGATGCGAAGCCTCCGGTCTCGCCATCTGGGCGCGGAACTTGCGCACGAAGGCCTTCCAGGTTTTTTCGGTTTCGGCGCCCAGCGCCATCGCGACCAGTTCCGGTTCCGGCGAAAGGTTTGGCAGCCACACGTCATAGAAGTCGCGCTTGGCGAATTCGCTCTTGGGCACGCCGCGCGGCGGCCGGCGCACGGTGCCGATGCGCAGCCCCTCGCCTTTCTCACGGGCCGACCCCAGACGGACGATGCGTAGCGACATGTGGCCTCTTTCCAAGGCGGATGGCAGCCCATACTTAGAGCGGTTCGCAAAGCTTATGGAACTGCACCGCCTTCTGGTCCATTAGAGAAGCCATGAAGGGTCTCCTCGCCTCAGACGAAATGCGATTCCTGCGCAGTTTCCTGGCAAATCCGCTGCGCGTGGCCTCTCCGGTTCCGTCCGGCAAGAAGCTGGCGCGCACCATCGCCGGGCAGATCGATCCCGAGCCGGGCGGCTCTGTCGTGGAGCTGGGCCCGGGGACGGGCGCCGTGACGGCGGCGATCCTCGAGCGTGGCGTCCCGCCGGAGCAGCTCATCGCCATCGAGACCGACCGCGATTTTGCCGCCCAGCTGCGCGCGCGCTTTCCAAGGGTGCGCATCCTCGAAGGCGACGCGTTTGCCTTTCGCGACCTGATCGCGCCGTTCGTCAATGGCACCCCCCTTCGCACCATCGTCAGCGGCATTCCGGTGCTCAACCGCCCCTTGAGCCTCACCGGGCCGCTGCTCGCCAATGCCGTGACCGCTCTGAAGCCGGGGGCGCCTTTTGTGCAGTTTTCCTATGGAACCGAGCCGCCGATCGCGCCCGGTTCCGGCATCGAGGTGCGCCACGCGGCAACGGTCTGGCAAAACCTGCCGCCAATGCATATATGGGTTTACCGGGGGAGCCCCGGCGTCTGAAGTTCCGGCGCCGGAACTTTCGCAAGGAGACTCATGTCCCGCTCTTCCCCCATGGCGGCGGCTGCACTCAGGCCGCGTGTATTCGACCTGACATTTCTCTTCGTCCTGCTGGCGGCGGTCGTGGTGACCGTGCAGCAGACCGGCCGCGATCCCGCAATTCTGCGGCTTGCCCGCCCGCAGTTCCAGGGACAGGCGCAAGACAACAAGCCGGAGTCCGCCTTCGACGTCGAGCTGACGATGACCCCGGCGCAATTGATGACGCGGTGGAACCCGCTGATCGCGCAGGCGGCGAAGAAATTCTCGGTTCCGGAAAAATGGATCCGCGCGGTGATGCGCATGGAGAGCGGCGGGCGCACCATGAGCGACGCGGCGCATCCGATCACCTCGAGCATGGGCGCGATGGGGCTGATGCAGCTGATGCCGCAGACCTATGACGAAATGCGCGCGCAATACGGGCTGGGCAGCGATCCCTATGACGCGCACGACAACATCTTCGCCGGCGCGGCCTATCTGAAGGTCCTCTACCGCAAGTACGGAACGCCCGCGATGTTCGCCGCCTACAATGACGGGCCCGGCAATCTCGAAGACCACCTCGCGCATGGCAAGGCGCTGCCGCAGGAGACGCGCGCCTATGTCGCCGGCGTCGCGGGGATCGTCAGCGGGCATCGCGGAGGAACCGCGCACCTGACGCGGCCCGACGGCACTGCCGTCGCCATCGCCAAAGCCGAAGTCACCGCCGTTCGCGCGCCGCTTCCCGGCGAATACGCCGACAGCGTCAAGGCCGTCGTCACCATCGGCAAGATGCACCAGGGCGTGCGCCAAACCGTGGCGCAGGTGAAGGCGGAAATCGGCGTCGTGTGACCGCGCTGGGTTTCACAAATCCGAGCTGCCGCGCCGCGACGCCTGGCCATGACGAGAAGCGGTGATTGCGCGATGCGTTCGAACGGACCTTACCGCGCGCCGGCGATGGCGGAAGCGGCGACGGGAACCGGACCGGGCACGGTGTTCGCCGTGACGACGCCGCCATGGGCCGCGGCGAGATCGGTCTGGGTCTGCTGCAGCATGTCCGGCGTGATCTTGCCCTTCGACATCGCCGCGATCTCGCGAAGCGTCATGTTCTTGAAGAAGGGGAACATGGGATGCGTGCGCAGGCCGGGAATGTCCTTGTCCAGCACCGCGCTGCCGCCGTCCATGTCCACGATCTTGGCGATGGGTATATCCAGCATCGAGTTCTGCGGCACCACCACGGCGGGCTGCTGGGGATAATCGTCGATGCTGGCGACGCCGGGCGCGTTCTGCGCAAGCAGCGTCAGAGGCAACAGCATGCCTGCTGCAAACGAAAGCACGGACGAAACGTACCGCATCGCAACACCCGACTCAGCGAGCGCCTCAAGAGCTACAATGACACAACGCACCGTTGGTGAAACCGTTGCTCCGGGGAGCGGGAGGCGGAGCCAAGCCCGACGCCCGATTCGATCCGTGCGCTCCTGTCGCCGGTGGCGGTAGAGTGTGCATGGTTGCCGCTCCTCAGGACAGTAGCTTGAGGAAAGAAACCGGGGCGCGTGGGAGCCTGCGATTAACCTTTTTCGGCCCGCGCGCGGCCCAAACTGTTTAACATTACCTCGGAACCGCAGGCGTACCGGCGCGTTATCCATCTCTGGCTGTTCTCCGCATACCAAGGGCGCATGTACGAGAGAAGTTCCGCAAACGGCCTTTCATCGGGCGGCGAGGCTGGCGCGCGGCTCTCCCATGAGGCGCGCGCCCTGGCTATCCTGAACGACGTCGGCTCGCGCCTGTGGCAGATGCGCGATCTCGAAGAGGGCCTGAGGATGGCCCTGGAGGCAACCGTCGAGCTTCTGGGGGCCGCGATGGGCAACATTCAGCTGAGCGGCTCGGGCAATGTCCTTCGCCTCGTCGCACAGGTGGGCTTCGACCCGGATGCCGTCGCGGACCTGAAGGAGGTTTCCCCGGCCGATGACTGGGTCTGCGCGCACGCCATGCGCTCGCGCACGCGGATCGTGATTGAAGACATAGAAAAGGAAGACTCTGCGCTGCTGCGGGCGCTCGGGCGCAGCGCGGGATTTCGCGCCGTGCAGTCGACGCCGATGATCGGGCGCAACGGTGCGCTGCTCGGCATGATCTCCACCCATTTTTCCCAGCCGCGCACCTTGATGCCGTCGGAAGAGGGCTTTCTCGACCTGTATGCGCGCCAGATCGCGGATTTCATCGAACGCTGGAGCGTCGACGAGAAGCTGCGCCGCCTCAACCAGGATCAGGCGCATCTTGCGGCCATCGTGGAGTCCTCGGACGACGCCATCGTCAGCAAGGACCTCAACGCCACGATCCTGACCTGGAACAAGGGCGCCGAAAGGCTGTTCGGCTATAGCGCCGACGAAGCGGTCGGACGCTCGATCACCATGCTGATTCCGGAGGATCGTCTCGACGAGGAACCGCAGATCCTGGCGCGGCTGCGCGCCGGTGAACGGGTCGAGCATTTCGAGACCGTTCGCCGCCACAAGAGCGGACGACCGATCGACATCTCGCTCACGATCTCGCCGGTGCGCAACGCCGCGGGCGAGATCGTCGCCGCCTCCAAGATCGCGCGCGACATTTCCGAGCGCAAACGCGGGGAAGCCCAGCGCGCCTTGCTGTTGGCCGAGCTCAACCATCGCGTCAAGAATACGCTGGCGACGGTCGTCTCGATCGCGCGCCAATCCTTCTCCGGCGTCGACACGGCGGGGGCGCGCGAAGCCTTCGACGCCCGCATCCGCGCGCTGGCCCAGACGCACGGCAAGCTCGCCGACAGCAGCTGGACGAGCGTCTCGCTCGAAGCGCTGCTGCGCGACGAATTCGCGCCCTATACCCAGGCCAAGCGCCGCAATGTCCGCCTCTGTGGCCCCCCTGTGGCCATGGGTCCGCGCTGCGCGCTCACGCTGGGACTTGCGCTCCACGAACTTGTGACCAATGCGGCGAAATACGGAGCGCTGGCGGCCGCCGCCGGCGAAGTCGACGTCTCCTGGAAGCTCGAGAACGGCTTCCTCGCGATCGATTGGCGGGAACGCAATGGTCCGTTGGTGGCGGCTCCGGCACGTTCGGGGTTCGGAAGGCTGCTTCTGGAAAAGGTGGTGGCGGCGGAACTCAACTGCGAGGTCAAGCTCGACTTCGCACCCGAAGGATTGCATTGCCTCCTGCGCCTTCCTGAGCGACATTGCGTTGCGGAGGCGCAATGAACACCGCCGGTCAGACCGCGAAGCCCAAACGCATCTTCGTCGCCGAAGACGAATACCTCGTCTTCCTCGCGCTGGAGGACGATCTCAAGGATCTGGGCTTCGACGTGCTCGGGCCTTTCGTCACCCTGGCTGCGGCGCGCGCTGCGGCTGCCAGCGAAGCGGTCGACCTGGCGCTGCTCGACATCAATATGAGCGGCGAGATGGCCTATCCCCTGGCCGACGATTTCGCCGCCAAGGGCGTGCCGTTCATCTTCCTGAGCGGCTATACGGCCGACGCCTATCCCGAGCGCTATCGCGGCGCCGCGCGCATCTGCAAACCCTACGATCCGTCCATGCTGATCGCGCAAGTGCAGCGCATGATCGAGGGACGCAAGGCGGATTCCCTGCCCTGAAAGTGGAGGGCTGGTCTTTAACCGGCCCCAATCCTGTTACGCCTGATCGCCCCCCCCTTTTTCAGGAGGGCGATGACACTTTTCGACCCGCTTGCGCGTCTGCCGTTCACCCTCGAATGAATTTGTGGTACCGGCTGATGTGGCCGTCGGCGGCCGGGGCTGGGGCGAAGACGACGACGATCGTTCCTCGCGCGGCCGGCGCGGACGCGTAGACTCTTGAAGCCGGCCTCCTCTCTCAGGCAAAAGGCCGGGCATCGGACATGCCCGGCCTTTCGCCCGTGGGCGGCTTGACCCGGAGGTCCTGCCTCCTTATGAGAGCCCCTCTCTCGACGCTTGATAAGAGACTGCCATGTCGCGCCGCTGCGAACTGACCGGTAAAGGCCTTCAGGTCGGCCACAATGTGAGCCACGCCAACAACAAGACCAAGCGGGTCTATCGTCCGAACCTACAAACCCTGTCCCTGGCCAGCGAGGCGCTGGGCAACTCTTACAAACTGCGCATCTCGATGAATGCGCTGCGCACCCTCGACCGCCAAGGTGGGTTGGACAGCTTCCTGATGAACGCCAAGGACGGCGCGCTCTCCACCCGCGCCCTCAAGCTCAAGCGCGCCATCGCCAAGAAGCTCGCCCTCAAGGCCGCCTGAGCCGGGCTCCCGGTAAAATCTGCGTTTACCTTAAAGCGCCTTGCGTTTCGGCATGGCGCCTGCACCGCTTTTGGCCTAGTGTTTCAAAACGCGCCAGGCCGACAGGGGCAATTTGAGGCCGGCGTTGGGCGGTGGGGTAAAAATCGTGCGTACGTTTGGCTATGGGGATCCCGCGGGTGGGCGCGATGCCACTGCGGCAAGGTTCGGTTCAAAAGATTTCGGCGGCACTTTGCACAGCGCGGCGGATGCGTCGTGGCCCGTGCATGCATCCTACGGCCATCGCGACGGCACGGGCAGCCGCATCGCACGCAGCGCCCGCGCCGTTGGGCGATTGATCCTGCCGGTCTTCACGCTGCTGCTGGCCTTCGCTTGCGTCTATCTCTATCTCGACACGCCGGCCTGGTTCGCGGGCGCGGACGCCTCATGGCTCACCATGGGCCACCTGCTCGTGCCGCTCTGTTTCCTCACGGTGCATCTGACCAACCGCCGCTACGGCCCTTCGACGGCGTTCGCGCAGGTCGTGGTCTCGCTCGCGGCGGCAGCGGCGTTCGTGATGTTCGCGGTACCGCAGCTTGGCGCCGTCATGCCGTTCAAGATCGTGCCCGAAATGCGCCAGGCACTGGCTTTCGCCGGCGCATTCCTGGGCGCGAGCTTTCTTTCCATCGTGGTGTTCGACGGCGCGCGCGGACCGCGCTGGTGGACCGCGCCGCTGTTCGGCATGGTCTCGGCCGCGGTGCTGTTCGCGCTTATCTTCTATCCCGCGGCCTATGCAGGACAGCTTGCCTGGAGCAGCCGCATGGTGCTGCACATGGAAATGCTCTGCGGCCTCGCGGTCGTGAGCCTGATCCCCTACTGGTCGCTGCGCCCGCTCATCCGTCCGCTGCCGGGTTTCGGGGGGTATTGAGCACCGCGCCATCCTTCGAGGCTCGCTACGCTCGCACCTCAGGACGACGCGACCTTCCGATCCGCCATTCTGCCATTCGTCATCCTGAGGTGGCCGCGGCACGCGGCCCTCGAAGGATGACGGCAGCTACCGCACCGCGACATGGGGATGGCGCTCGTGGCGGACGCGGGCCAGGCGCGTCGGCGTGCCGGCGCGGCCGTGATCGCGCTCCTCGGCGAAGAGGCTGGTGAGCTGGTCGGTCATCGCGCCGCCGAGCTGCTCGGCATCGACGATGGTGACGGCCTTGCGGTAATAGCGCGTGACGTCGTGGCCGATGCCGATGGCGCTGAGTTCCACGCTCGAGCGGTCTTCGATCTCCTCGATGACATGACGCAGATGGCGTTCGAGATAGTTGCCGGCGTTCACCGACAGCGTCGAGTCGTCCACCGGCGCGCCGTCGGAGATCACCATCATGATCTTGCGCTGCTCGGGACGGGCGACGAGGCGGTTGTGCGCCCACATCAAGGCCTCGCCGTCGATGTTCTCTTTCAGCAATCCCTCGCGCATCATCAGGCCGAGATTGCGCCGCGCGCGCCGCCAGGGCTCGTCCGCGGCCTTGTAGATGATGTGGCGCAGGTCGTTGAGTCGTCCGGGATGCGGCGGCTTGCCGTCGGCGATCCATTTCTCGCGCGACTGCCCGCCTTTCCAAGCGCGGGTGGTGAAGCCGAGGATTTCCGTCTTCACCGCGCAGCGCTCCAAGGTGCGCGCCAGGATGTCCGCGCACATCGCCGCCACCATGATCGGCCGGCCGCGCATCGAGCCCGAATTGTCGAGCAGCAAGGTCACGACCGTGTCGCGGAAGGTCATGTCCTTCTCGCGCTTGAAGGAGAGCGGATACATCGGATCCGTGATGATGCGGGGCAGGCGCGCGGTATCGAGCAAGCCCTCTTCGAGGTCGAATTCCCAGGTGCGGTTCTGCTGCGCCATCAGCAGGCGCTGCAGCCGGTTGGCGAGGCGCGACACAACGCCCTGCATCGCCGCCAGCTGCTGGTCGAGGAAGGCGCGCAGCCGCGCCAGTTCCTCCGCGTCGCAGAGTTCCTCAGCCTCGATCTCTTCGTCGAATTTGTCGGTGTAGACTTTGTAGCCCCACGCGTCCTGATGCGCGAACGGCGCTTCGGGCCGCCACGGCTTCATCGCGTCGTCGGGCTCGGCCGCATCGCCGAGTTCGTCGGCCGGCTCGGCGCGCATCTCGGCGTCGGCGTCTTCGGCCTCCTCGCCCTCGGCGTCTTTCAGGTCGGCTTCGGAGGTTTCGCCCTGGGCGTCGGCGTCTTCCTCGGCGTCCTTGTTCCGGTTCTCGGCGTTGTCGGCCTCCTCGCCGCTGTCGTCGCTTTCGGAGTCGAGATCGGATTCGTCGCCGAAATTGAGATCCTTCAGGATGGTACGGGTGAGTTTCGCGAACGCCTTCTGGTCGCGCAGCGTGGGACCGAGCTTTTCCAGATCCTTGCCCGCGCGGCTCTCGATCCACTCGCGCCACAGCGCGACGGCATTCTTGGCGCTGTCCGGCGGCGCCTCGCCGGTCAGCTTCTCGCGCACGATCAGGCCGAGCGCTTCGGCGATCGGCACGTCGGCGCGCACCCGCGCCTTGGCCAGGCCGCGCGCGCTACAGCGTTGTTCCAGGCCGGCGGCGAGATTCTTGGCCACCCCTTTCATCGCCAGCGAGCCGATGGCTTCGACACGCGCCTGCTCCGCCGCCTCAAACATCGCCGCGCCTTCCGCGGACTGCGGGCGGTACTGATCGTGCAGCTTGTCCTCGTGATAGGCGCGGCGCAGCGCATAGGCGTCGCCCGCGCCGCGCACCACCGCGACTTCGCTGGGCGGCAGGTTGCGCGAGGGCAGCGGCAGCTTGGCTTTGAGGCCCTTGAGCGACGGCGGCTCGGCCGAGAAATTGACTTCCATCTCCGGCTCGCCCGCGATCGAGCGCACCGCGACCGCCACCGCGCGCTTGAAGGGTTCGGAGGGGTTTTCGGATTTGGTCATCGCGCTCGATTCCCACCCTCCCCTTGAGGGAGGGTCGAAATTTGCGACAGCGCAGCGAAGCGAAGCAAAGCAAATTTCGGGGAGTGGTAAGGTTTGTGCGTGACCCCTCCCCGAAGCGCTTCGCGCTTCGACCCTCCCTCAAGGGGAGGGTGGAAGTGCGAGCGTCTCGTCGCGTTCACGCCACCAGCACCTTCGTCGCGCTCTCCGGCAGTTCCTCGCCGAAAGCGCGCTGGTAGAACTCGGCCACCGATGCGCGTTCCAGCTCGTCGCATTTGTTCAGGAAGGTGAGCCGGAAGGCGAAGCCGATGTCGTTGTAGATCTCGGCGTTTTCCGCCCAGGTGATCACGGTGCGCGGGCTCATCACGGTGGAGAGATCGCCGTTGATGAAGGCGTTGCGCGTCATGTCCGCGACACGCACCATCGCTGCGATCTGCTTCTTCTTCTCCGGCGTGCTGTAGCTCGGGACCTTGGCGAGGACGATGTCGACCTCGCTGTCGTGCGGCAGGTAGTTGAGCGTGGCCACGATGTTCCAGCGGTCCATCTGGCCCTGATTGATCTGCTGCGTGCCGTGATAGAGGCCGGTGGTGTCGCCCAAGCCGATCGTGTTGGTGGTCGAGAACAGGCGGAAGGCGGGATGGGCGCGGATCACGCGGTTCTGGTCGAGCAAGGTCAGCTTGCCCGACGCTTCCAGCACCCGCTGGATGACGAACATCACGTCGGGCCGGCCGGCGTCGTACTCGTCGAACACCAGCGCCACCGGCCGCTGCAGCGCCCAGGGCAACAGCCCCTCGCGGAACTCGGTCACCTGCTGGCCGTCCTTCAGCACGATCGCGTCCTTGCCGATCAGGTCGATGCGGCTGATATGGCTGTCCAGGTTGATGCGGATGCAAGGCCAGTTGAGCCGCGCCGCGACCTGTTCGATGTGCGTCGACTTGCCGGTGCCGTGATAGCCCTGAATCATCACGCGCCGGTTGAAGGCGAAACCGGCCAATATCGCGAGCGTGGTCTCGCGGTCGAAGCGGTAGGCCTCGTCGAAGTCCGGCACATACTCATTCTTGGCCTTGAAGGCGGGGACCTTCATCTTCACGTCGATGCCGAACACGGCCTTCACATCGACAGTGGTGTCGGGCAGGGCCGCGGGATCGAGGCCTTCTCTCTCAGTATTCATCGGGAAATATCCGGTTCAATCGTCGCGGGCGGCTGGCTCGCCGCATTGGAGAGACTTCGAGGCGCCGTTTGCGCCCTCTAGGTCAGCCCGGAGGCGCGCAACACGCCATAGGCCTTGATAACCTGCTTCAGACGCTCTTCGGCGCCCCGGTCGCCGCCGTTGGCGTCGGGGTGGAACCGCTTTACGAGTTCCTTATACCGCGCCTTGACCTCGTTCAAGCTTGCCGAGGGCTCCAGGTTGAGCGTGTCGAAAGCGGTGAGCTGGACGCGCGTAACTTGACGTACCGGACGGCGCGGCTGCGGCGCCTCGTCCGCTTCGCCGCCGCCGAAGGTACGGCGGAAATCGAAGTCGGCCAGCGGATCGTGCAGACGTGCTCCGCGTTTCCCAAGGGGCCAGGTCGGCCGGTGTCCGGTCACCGCCTCGTTGCGGAAGCGCTCGATCTCGCGTTCGCTCATGCCCTTGAAATAGTCCCAGGATTCGTTGTGCGCGCGTGCGTGCACAAGGCAGAACCACAGATGCCGGGTCAGCTCCTCGCGGCTTTTTGGGACCTTGTAAGCCCCCTCTTCCTTGCAGCCCGGCGCGGCACAGGGGCGCACGTCCACCGCAACGGCGGTCGCCTCCGGTTTGATCCGGATCGTTTCGCGGAACTTGCTGCGCGCCTTGGCCATCGGCGAATTATGGTGTCGAGCGGTGAAAAAACAAGAAAACGTATCGCTTGACAGAGCGCGAAATCGCGGCGATGCCCAAGCCATGACGATGGCCGACACGATCCGCGAAAAATTAACGCACGTTTTCGCGCCGGCGGCGCTCGATGTCATCGACGACAGCGCGCGGCACGAAGGCCATTCCGGAAGCCGTCCCGGCGGCGAAACGCATTTCAGCGTGCGCATCGTTTCGGAGGCTTTCGAGGGCGTGTCCCGCGTCGAACGCCAGCGGCGCGTCTACGCCGCGCTGGCCGACGAGTTGAACACGCAGGTGCACGCGCTCTCGCTCACCACGCTCACGCCGGCGGAAATGTGGAACGAGCATTGAGTGCGCAGGTGTGATTCAGCAGAGGGTGTCATCGCCCGGGTCGTCCGGGCGATCCATCTTGTTTTCGAGGAAATTGGATCGCCCGCATGAAGCGGGCGATGACGGTCTAAAGGCGGCACAGAGTCGGTCGGTGCCACTCCTATCCCTTCACGTTCTGCCCCTCCGGAACGTTCTTGCCCGGTTCGGGCGCCACGATCTGCGGATCGGTGGAGACGCGCGCATCCTGTTCCTTGCGAAGCCGATCCTGCGTCACCATGTGCGGCGGCTGGTTTTCGGCGGCGATATCCTCGCGGCCGGGGACCTGGTCCCGAAGATCGTGTTTCCTTTGTTCGGTCATCGTCATCCTCGCGCTTGGCAATGGAGCCTATTGCTCATAACGATTGAGGGTCCCTCCCGTTGCGCCGATGCCCCTCGCCCTGATCCTGATCCTCATATCGGCCGCCGTGCATGCGGTGGTGAACATCCTGACCAAGCGTGCGCGGGACAAGTATGCGATGCGGCTGCTGATCGGCGTGTTCTCGGCGTCGATGGTTGCGCCGGCGCTGCCCTTCCTGCCGCTGCCGCATGGCGCGGCATTGTTGTTCCTGGCCGGCACGGCGATGGTGCATGCGCTCTACGAACTGCTGCTGGTGCGGTCCTACGAGAGCGCGGCATTCTCGATGGTCTATCCCATCGCGCGCGGCACCGGCCCGCTGTTCACCGCGGCCGGATCGATCCTGTTGCTGCACGAGCGTCCGCCTGCGATCGAGATTCTAGGCATCCTCGCGGTCTGCGGCGGGGTCATCGCCATCGGCATCTCGCACCGCGCGACGGACGGCGCCAGGCAGGGACTGCTGTTCGCGCTCGGCACCGGATTCACGATCGGCTGCTACACGATCATCGATGCGTCCGGCGTGCGCGCCGTTCCGGAAGCGCTCACCTATGTCGCCTGGTTTTTCGTGGCGCATGGTTTCAGCGTGCTCGTCACCGCGCCGGGCATCCGCGGACGCGCCGTGGTGATCGAGGCGCGGCGGCAGTGGAAGCTCGGCCTGGTGCTCGGCGTGCTCTCCATCACGACATACGGCGCGGCGATGCTCGCTTACCGCTTCGGCGCGACGGCGCAGTTGGCTGCGCTGCGCGAGACCAGCGTGCTGTTCGGCACCGCGCTGGCGGGAACTTTCCTGGGCGAGCGCATGACGCGGCGACGCTGGCTCGCGGCCGGAGCGATTGCGGCAGGCGCCGTGATGCTTCAAGCGGGCTGAGGTTTCGAAGATCCTCTCATCTGAATTTCCACCCCACCGACGAGCGCGTCGCGTTCCGCCGGCAATTGACACGGCGGAGTTCCCGGTGAAAGGATCGGTTTGCCTACAAACTGCGAGACGGCGGCGGTGACAGACGAAATCATCCCTGTCCTGACATACCGCGACATCGCCAAGGCGCAGGCGTTCCTGGTCAAGGCTTTCGGAATGCGCGAGGGGGTGCTCGCGCGGGACGGCGAAGGCAATGTCGTGCATGGAGAAGTGCATCACGGCAACCAGGTGATCTGGCTGCATCGGGTGGCGCCGGAACATGGAATGCACGCAGCCTCGCCCGCGAACGAAAGCGCGGGGCTCGTGGTGTATGTCAGCGACGTCGATGCGCATTTCGAGCGCGCCAAAGCAGCGGGCGCGAAGATCCTGTCCCAGCCCGTGGATCAGGACTACGGACATCGCGAATATGGCGCCCGCGATCTCGACGGCCACCAATGGTGGTTTGCGACGCGGAAGGCCTAGGGCCAAATCGGGACAATCGATGAAGACGGTCTATTCACCGGCGCATCTGGATCACGTTCCGGCGGAAGAATTCGAAGCCGGACGCCTATCGCCCGCGGTCGAGATCCCCGAGCGCGCAGAAGCCGTTCGGGCGCGCCTCGAGGAACGCAGGCTCGGCGACATTCTCGCGCCGAAGGAATTCGGCAACGAAGCCTTGCTGCGCGTGCACGATGCCGAACTGGTCGGATTTCTCGGCGAGGCGTTCCCGGCGTGGCAGGCGGCGTATGGACCGAACGCGCGCTCCGCCCTGCCCTCGCGCTGGCCCGCGCCGGGATTGAGCGCACGGCGCGCGCCCGACATCGAGTCGCGGCTGGGAACCTTTGCCTTCGATGCCGGAACGCCGATCATGAAGGGCACCTGGGAAGCGGCGCGGGCCGCGGCGAACGTCGCCCTCACCGCGGCCGAAAGCGTGCGCGCCGGCGAACGCAGCGCCTTCGCGCTGACGCGGCCTCCGGGACATCACGCGTCATCCGATGTGTTCGGCGGCTTCTGCTATCTCAACAACATCGCCATCGCAGCGCAATATCTGCGCGACGAAGGGTTGAAGCCGGCCATCCTCGATGTCGACTATCATCACGGCAACGGCACGCAGACGATTTTCTACGGCCGCGACGACGTGTTCTTCTGTTCGATCCACGCCGATCCGAATTACGCCTTCCCGCATTTCCTGGGCTTCGCGGACGAGCGCGGCACGGCCAAGGGCGAAGGTTTCAATCTGAACCTGCCGCTGCCGGCGGGAACGGACTGGGCGCGCTACGGCGGTGCACTGAGCGAGGCCATCACGCGGGTGCGCGCGTTCGGGCCGGATGTGCTGCTCGTCTCGCTCGGCCTCGACACCTACATCGACGATCCCATCGCGCGCTTCCGTTTGCGCAGCGAGGATTACCTGCGCATGGGCGGAGCCATTGCCGCGCTCCGGCTGCCGACGCTGTTCGTGTTCGAGGGCGGATACAACGTCGAGAAGCTGGGCGTGAACGCGGTCAACGTGCTGGAGGGGTTTGAGGGGAGCTCTTAAACAAACCGTCATCGGCCGTCCGTACGCTGTCGCTACGGACTGTCCGGGCGATCCACATCTTTCTAAGAGAAAATTGGGTCGCCCGCATGAAGCGGGCGATGACGACCGATTGGATTGCCGAAGAAACTCAGCGCGAAATCAAGCGCTTCCGTCCCCATCCTTCGGCCGCAGTTTGTCCGCGACGTCGCGGACCGTATCCGCCGCTTTCTGTGCCGCGCGCGCCGCCTTCTCCGACGCAGGCGCGGTGCGCGCCTGCATCTCGTCGAAAGCGCGGTCGACCGCGTTCTTGACGCTGGCCGCAGTGCCGCCCTTTTCGTATTCGCGCACGATCACGCCTTCGAGCCGCTTGAGCACCGCGTCGACGGTGAAGTCCTTGTTCAACTCGCGCTCGTGGTCGTCGATGATGCTGTAGATGTCGATATGGTCGTCGATCAGCCGTCCTTGCTTGACCAGCCAGTAGAAACGCGAGCCTTCTTCGCCGTGCTTGAAGACGAGATCGAACGCCGCCACCGCGATGGTGAGCGGGATCTGCACGAAATTGTGCAGGTTGTTGAGCGCGAGCTTGAGCTCGAACACGGCGACGTCGCGCAGGAACTTCCAGCGCGCGTCGAGCGGCCGGTTGGATCCTGCTGCGGGAAGGCCGCTGTTCGGCGTGTCGCTCATGGGGCCAGTTTACGAAAAATCGAACAGCGACTTAACCGAAAAATCGGGCGTGATGCCCTCCATCGGCCTGGTGATCTTGAAGATGCCGTTGGCCCGCAGGCAGGGCTCGCCGTCGGCCGTCGCCACGCCTTGCGCGAACAGCAGATTGCGCGTCATGCGCACGACCTCGGCCCGGCCTTCGACCCAGGCGCCGAGCTTCGCGGGGCTGAGGAAATCGCAAGCAAGATTGACGGTGGGCAGGAAGCCCATGTCGGTCTTGGCCTGGAAGCGCGAAGCGATGGGGAGCAGCATGTCGGCGAACGTCGCCATCATGCCGCCATGGGCGACCATGCCCGGATTGCAATGGCGCGGCTCGACGCGAAAGCCCATCAACAGATGGGTGCCGTCCCATCTTCCATAAAGCGGACCGTTGGCGGCGAGAAAGCCCATGGCGAGCTTGAAGGGCGCAAAGCCCTCGGGAATGTCTTGGGACATCGGAACCTGACGAATAGCGATTGAGAATGCTCTAGCCTTGGTGGCGCGGCGCGACAAGCTCTATTGTCCGCCAGTGCGGCCGGTGGAAAGAAACGCTCGAGAGTCGGTTCACGCGGCGGCGCGCAGACCACGCAGTCCAACCGAGCCCCCGCGACCTGCGGGGCTCGGCGGACCAATTTGTTGCCTGGATCGGCTTTGAAAGCTGGATTTAAGCCACGGGGCTAGGTCGGCCACTTCATCTCGCGCAGCAGTTCGCCGGGATGCACGCCCAGTGCGCGTGCGATGCGAAAAACCGTTACTGCACGCGGGCTTCTCTCCGCGCGCTCGACGAATCCGATGTAATTGCGATTGAGTCCGGCGAGCTCGGCCAGCTTTTCCTGGCTGAGCCCCTTGGCATTTCGGTGGCGGCGGATTTCGCGCCCCAGCGCCACAAGGTCTCTGTCGTCTTGCACAACCAAAGTGTTGCGTCGCGGCCTAAAACCATCTACTTACTGTCGGTAAGCAATTGTGATTCGTTCGACCTAAGCTGCTCGGATGCCCAGGACCGCCAGACGCAACGCCATCGACGAGCATGTCGGCGCCCGCCTGAGGGCCCGCCGAAAATCGCTGGCCATGAGCCAGGGCGTGCTGGCGGAGCGGCTGGGCGTCACCTTTCAGATGGTCCAAAGGTACGAATATGGGCTATGCCGGATATCGGCCTCGACCCTGTACGCCGCGGCGCTGGCGCTCGATATCCCGGTGTCGTTTTTCTTCGAAGGCCTGACCATGCCCCGCCCCGGCAAGCACGCCGCGATCGAGGTCCAGAACTCGCCGCTGGAGCTGGCCCGGACCCGACATGGCCGCGACCTCGCCCTGCTCTTTCCGCAGATCCAGGACCGCAGCGCCCGCCGAGCCATCGTGGAGCTGGTCCGCGCCATGGTGACGGAAGCGGGGATTTGAGGGCGCGACGTGCAGCGAAGCGGAACGCAGCAAATTTCGGGGAGAGGGAACCGCCGCGAGCTATGACCCCTCCCTGCTCTTACGACTCCCGCGGCTCACCGGCCGCGAGCCGCCCACCCGCTAGCCAGCGGATCAGGTCCGGGCTCAGTTCCCGCGCCTGCCGCGCCTCGAACTGGGCGACCTGTCCTTCGGTCAGCGCCCCGCGCCAGCGGCCGTTGGTGCCTTCGTTGATGAAGCGCTTGTGGCCGATGTCCCAGCTTTGCGCAGCCCGCGGCACGATGGCTGCGCCGTGCTCGCGCATGTAGTCGAATCCGGCCGCGGTCACGAGTTCGGGCCACAGCGTCTCAGGGATATCGATATCGAGGAATGCCGCGATCCGGCGCATCTCTCCGTACAGGTCTGCCTTGAGATCGTTGTAGTGCACGAGGAGCACGTTTTCGCGCCCGCGCTCCTTCCACCAGGACCGTTCGATGTCGAAATAATGCGACGCCGGCGAGTCGTCGACGAGGCGCGCCTCCGGCCCCTCGGTCATCCACACCGCGAACTGGTCGCGCGGCAAAGCAAGCGGCCGCGGCAAAGGACGCGCGATCGTCTCGTCTTCAAGCCCCGCCTTGCCTTGCAGCTCGATCGCGGTGTCCGAGTAGTGGCTGGTATGATTGTGCCACGACATGAAGGCATCGAGGCCGTAGCGCGCGACGTGGATGTAGCGCACCTCGCCGTAGATCGGCAGGGCATCGAACGGCAGGTGCGATTTGAGGAAGCGGCGGTGGGTCTGCGCGTCGATGAAGTCCATCATCCGTTCGATCGGCGGCAGCCGGAAATCGATCCAGGGCGAGGTGTTCTGGACATCTTTTGGCGCACCGGACCGGAACACCAGAAGGCTGACGATCTGCTGCGTCCAGGTGGTGCCGCATTTGGGCGCGGTGGCGATGACGATGTCGCCCGGACGCGGCTTGAAATGCGCCCAGCGGCGGCTGTCCGTCGTCCAGCTGCGGACTTCCTTTTTCGGCGATTGTATGAGCATGGCGCTGCCCCCCAGTAGGGGCACGTATAGACGGGGCCGAAGCCGGGGGTCAAAGTCGGCGGAACGCGCCGCGGGCCCGCGGGTTATCTGCAGGAGGAGGTCGCATGGATTCCGCTCGCACCCTGGTCGCCGTCTTCGATTCGGCTCATGCCGGTTTCTTCGAATACAAACAGGCGCACGGCAAATTGCAGCGGGTGCTCGACGAGGTCGCCTCGCGCCTGCATCACGACCGCCGCGCCATCGAAAGCGACAAGCCGGGGCGCGGATTCTCCAGCGCCGGAGGTCCGCATCACGCCTATGAATCCGAGCACGATGCGCGCAAGCTGGAGAAGCACGACTTCGTCCGCGCCATCGCGAACGCCATCGAAGCGGCCTTCGACCGGCACCAGTATGCCAGTCTGGTGGTCGTGGCGCCGCCGCGCAGCATCGGCGAATTCCGCAGCGTCGCCAGCGCCAAGCTCCGCAACACCGTGTGGCGCGAGGTGGAAAAGGACTTTGCCGATCTGACCGATCCCGAGCTCGAGAAACAGCTCGTGCCGATCCTGCAGTCGCCGGCGAAGTAGAGTTTACGCGGCCATTTTTCGCGGCCGGGCTTTTTTTTCATTTTGCAGCAGATCAACCGGATACTCCGCACGCATTGTCGCGGCAATCGCGCGCTTGCATGGCGCGCGACCTCGGTTACTAATGCCGGCTCTCGCCGGTAACCCCGATGACCATCGACAAGAAGAAATTGGCGGCCGACCGCAGGTTGGTCTGGATACACTACGCAATGCTTCCGACGCTGAACGGCTATGCGGAAGTCTTCTCGGTGTTCGCGGGCGAGCCGGCGCATATCCGTCTGGCGCGAAAGCCGGGCCTCAATCTGTTCGCAATGTTCAAGACCTTCACCGTCGAAGCCATCGCGCTGCGCAACGTCGTGACCGGCGCCGAGACCGCGGTGCCGCCGCCCAAAGGCGTGGCGATCAAGCGCGAGAAGCCCAAGAACTATCGCGACGAAGGCGCCGACTATGCGGCACGCGTCGAAATCGCGACGGACGCGCTGGAGCCCGGCCTTTACGAATGCGTGATCCGCGACAGTTGGGGCACCGCGTCGAAGGACATCTATTTCAACGTCAAGCCCGCGCGCTATCGCGACTACGATTTGGCCTGCGTGCTGCCGACCTTCACCTGGCAGGCCTATAACCGGCTGGCCGGCGGCTCGTTCTATTCCGACGATCTGGGGCCGGTCCGGACGATCACGACCCAGCGCCCGATCAACCGCACCGGCGACAACACCATCAACGCGGCCATCCCGTTCCTGCGCGCGTTCGCCGAAGCGGGCGCCAGGATCGTCTGCATCGATTCCTGGGATCTGCACCACGCGGCGGTCCCCGGCGGACGCCCGCCGGTAATGGCACTGCTCACGCATGACGAGTACTGGTCGCAACCGATGCGCATCGCCGTCGACCGCTATGTCAAGAGCGGCGGCGTGTTGATGGTGATGGCCGGCAATGTGTGCTGGTGGAAGATCACGGTCGAAGGCACCAACCTGACCGTCGACAAGACTCAGGAATCCTATCAGCGCCGGCGCGAGACACAGTCCCAGGGGCATCAATGGTTCCAGCAGGGCGAGCCCGAGGAACGCACCTTCATCGCGTCGTTCCGCTTCGGCGGCTATGCGGTCGAACGCGCCGCCAAGAAGCCCGAACTGCGCAAGCTCACCGACCGCGTCGATGCGAGCCTGCTCAGGAATTCCGGTAGCCTGAAAATCGAACGGCCCGACCACCCGATCTTCCAAGGCGTCGCGCTCGATCCCGGCAACCGGCTCGGCGAGGAAGTGCCGGTCGTCTACCGCGAGATCGACGCGGTGCCGCTGACGGCGGAGGGAAAAGTCGACCGCACGTGGTACGACGCCGACAAGATCGAGCCCGAGATCCTCGCCACCGGAACGGTGGTGCGCAACCGGCTGTTCAACGTCCCGGTCGACCAGGCCGGCATCGTCGTCGAAGCCGACGTCGCCAAGGGCCATGTGCTGCACATGGGAACCTTCGGATGGTCGCGCGGCTTGAGCCAGGGCAATGCGCGCGTCAAGCGCGTGGTGCAGAACGCCTATCGCTATTGCCGCCAACTCGCGCGCGAACGGCTGGGGCGGTAGGCGCTGCGGAAATCTGCTGTCTTAATTCCCGACCAATGCCAGGGTTCGCCATTGCGGCTGGGCCGGGCGACCATTTTGTTTGCCCGAAATTTGGCTCGCCCGCATGAAGCGGTCGATGACACCGATTTGGAAAGATATGCCCCTTGACGCCCGCGCCCGGGCGCACTATCTCCCCCTCGAGCGTTGGCACTCGCCTACGGGGAGTGCTGCTCCGCGGCCGTAAGGCCTTGTTCAGGCTAGCTTTTTAGGAGACCCTAGCAATGAAATTTCGTCCGCTCGGCGACCGCGTGGTCGTCCGCCGCGTCAAGGAGGATCAGAAGACCCCCGGCGGCATCATCATCCCCGACACCGCCCAGGAGAAGCCCCAGGAGGGCGAGGTCATCAGCGTCGGTCCCGGCGCCCTCGACGATGCCGGCAAGCGCGTCGCCCCCGAAGTGAAGGCCGGCGACTACGTCCTGTTCGGCAAGTGGTCGGGCACCGAAGTCAAGATCGACGGCGAGGAACTCCTGATCATGAAGGAGTCCGACATCATGGGCATTCTCGAGGGCCGCAAGGCGAGCCCGACGAAGAAGGCAGCCTGACGCTGCGCGTCAGAAATCAGAATCCAGAAACCAGAAATCAGAAGGAGGAAGTTGGAGAAATCGAAGACTGGCGCAACAAGCGTTCTGACTTCTGATTTCTGACTTCCGGCTTCTGCAAAACGGAGTTTTGCAAACATGGCAGCGAAAGACGTACGTTTCGGCGCCGACGCGCGGGAGAAGATGCTCCGCGGCGTCGACATTCTGGCCGATGCGGTGAAGGTGACGCTGGGCCCCAAGGGCCGCAACGTCGTGATCGAGAAGAGCTTCGGCGCCCCGCGCACGACCAAGGACGGCGTGACGGTGGCCAAGGAGATCGAGCTCGCCGACAAGTTCGAGAACATGGGCGCGCAGATGGTGCGCGAGGTGGCGTCGAAGACCAACGACGCAGCCGGCGACGGCACCACCACCGCCACCGTGCTCGCCCAGGCGATCGTGCGCGAGGGCCAGAAGGCCGTGGCCGCGGGCATGAATCCGATGGACTTGAAGCGCGGCATCGACAAGGCGGTCGACGCGATCGTCGCCGATCTCAAGAAGCGCTCCAAGAAGGTCAAGTCCAACGAGGAGATCGGCCAGGTCGGCACCATCAGCGCCAACGGCGACACCACCGTCGGCAAGATGATCGCCGAAGCGATGGCCAAGGTCGGCAATGAAGGCGTGATCACGGTCGAAGAGGCCAAGAGCCTCGACACCGAGCTCGAGGTCGTGGAAGGCATGCAGTTCGACCGCGGCTATATCTCGCCCTACTTCATCACCAACGCCGACAAGATGATGGCGGAGCTCGAAGAGCCCTACATCTTGATCCACGAGAAGAAGCTGTCGTCGCTCAAGGACCTGCTGCCGCTGCTCGAGGCGGTTGTGCAGAGCGGCCGCCCGTTGCTCATCATCGCCGAAGAGGTCGAGGGTGAGGCGCTGGCGACGCTGGTCGTCAACAAGCTGCGCGGCGGCCTGAAAGTCGCGGCGGTGAAGGCGCCGGGCTTCGGCGATCGCCGCAAGGCCATGCTGGAAGACATCGCCATCGTCACCGGCGGCCAGGTGATCAGCGAGGATCTCGGCATCAAGCTCGAGAACGTCAAGATCAACATGCTGGGCACCGCCAAGAAAGTGCGCATCGACAAGGACAACACCACGATCATCGACGGCGCCGGCAAGAAGGGCGACATCCAGTCCCGCGTCGGCCAGATCAAGGCGCAGATCGAGGAGACCACCTCGGACTACGACAAGGAGAAGCTCCAGGAGCGTCTGGCCAAGCTCGCGGGCGGCGTCGCGGTGATCCGCGTCGGCGGCGCGACCGAGGTCGAGGTCAAGGAGAAGAAGGACCGCGTCGACGACGCGCTCAACGCCACCAAGGCGGCGGTCGAGGAAGGCATCGTGCCGGGCGGCGGCGTCGCCCTGCTCTATGCGACCAAGGCGCTTAGCGGCCTGACCGGCGACAACGAGGACCAGACCCAGGGCGTGGCGATCGTGCGCAAGGCGATCCAGTCGCCGGTGCGCCAGATCGTCGAGAACTCGGGCAGCGAGAGCTCGATGATCGTCGGCAAGCTGCTGGAGCAGAAGTCGACGACCTATGGCTGGGATGCGCAAGGCGAGAAGTTCGCGGACTTCATCGACGAAGGCATCGTCGATCCGACCAAGGTCGTGCGCGTGGCGCTGCAGAACGCGGCGTCGGTGGCCGGCCTCCTGATCACGACGGAAGCGATGGTCGCCGACCGTCCGAAGAAGGAATCCGCCCCGATGCCCGGCGGCGGCGGCATGGGCGGCATGGGGGATATGGACTTCTAAATCCCGCTTGTCATCCCGGGCGCAGCGCAGCACGCAGTGGTGCGCTGCAGGTCCGTAGCGCCAGCGTACGGACGGACCCAGGTCCAACGAAATGGCACAAAGGCCCGGAGTCCGCTCCGGGCCTTTGTGTTTGCGCGACTTGCCGCCAGCGAACCGGCACGGTATGATAAAATATGATTTCGTAGGACAGCACCCTTGTCGAACATCGAGCGCCTGACCATCACCCTGCCCTCGGACATGGCCGCCTCCGTCAAGGATGCGGTGGGCGAGGGCGACTATGCCTCGACCAGCGAGGTCGTGCGCGAAGCGCTGCGCGACTGGAAGCGCAAGCGCGCCCTGCAGGACCGCGAACTGGCGGCGCTCAAACGCGACATCGGCAAAGGCGTGAAGGATTTGGCCCAAGGCCGCGTCAGGGACTTCGACGTGGCGCGCATCGTCCGCAGGGGGAGGAAGAAATCAAAAGGCCGCTCCCGCTCCGGCTGACCGACGCCGCCGAAGCCGATCTTGCCGAGATTTGGCCATTGGCCACGGACGGCGCGGGTGTGCCGTACCGTATCGCGTGCTAGCATAAGTTGCCGTCTGGCCCGTCTCCACCGATGCCCCCAGAACCGAACGATCCGAGGAAAATAAAGTCGCGGCCACCCGCCGGAAAGGTCAGCGGCCCCGCGTACGCAGAAGCCGAACGCCGCATAGCCGAAGCAAGAGAGAACGGTCAAAAAGAGCTCGATCTTGAAATTCCGGGACTTACAAAAATCCCACCGCTCGCGGGCCTGACCACGCTGCAATCGCTCAATCTCATGAGCACCAAGGTTTCGGACCCGTCGTCGCTCGCGGGCCTGACCGCGCTGCAATCGCTCAATCTCTGGAGCACGCAGGTTTCGGACCTATCGCCGCTCGCGGGCCTGACCGCGCTGCAATCGCTCTATCTCACGGACACGAAGGTCTCGGACCTGTCGCCGCTCGCGGGCCTGGCCGCGCTGCAATCGCTCTATCTCTCGGGCACGCAGGTTTCGGACCTGTCGCCGATCGCGGGCCTGACCGCGCTGCAATCGCTCACTCTGGGGGCCACGCAGGTTTCGGGCCTGTCGCCGCTCGCGGGCCTGACCGCGCTGCAATCGCTCACTCTCTGGAGCACGCAGGTTGCGG
>Ga0335083_10000276_pt1 | contig 81849 bp, 80 predicted proteins | sample Lox_Sample_42_FD_206716 | JGI IMG/M metagenome (GOLD analysis project Ga0335083, IMG submission 206716) | Soil microbial communities from Loxahatchee National Wildlife Refuge, Florida, United States - Lox_Sample_4.2 | ecosystem: Environmental > Terrestrial > Soil > Wetlands | place: USA...
TTTGCAGATAGTATTGAAGGGGTGTCTCCGAGCCGGGCGCAAAACTCCATAAAGTCCAAATCAGCAGCGCGGGGTAGATTGGCCAATGCCGGAAGAGCCTCTGAATATCCTTTACCGGCGCCACGGTGCCTATCCGCTCGTCGCGGAGCTTATCAAAAACGCATTTTGGCCTTAACGTCGCATAAGCGGCAACCAAGGCCATGATTGCTGCCCCGCCTAGGAAAAGAATGCGAGCAACGTGCTCCGAGTTTTCGCCTTCGAGCACGGCGCTGAGGCTACCGCCCAGAAGCAGCGCAGCTGTGTTGGGAATCGAGCTAAAGACGTTCCATACGGCGCTGAGCTGACCGGAAATCGCGTGCTGCTGGCCGATCATCGAGGTCAGGCCGGTCTGCGCGCTCGCGACAAACAAAAAAGATGTGGTCAAGAGCATGTTCGCTATGAGCAGCGTGCCGAAGGAAATCGGCGTGAATGCGAAGATGACATAAAGACCCGCTGTGACCGTTCCAAATAGCAGCATGATTCCGCGGTCTCTCATTCCAAACGGATTCCAGATGTCGCGAATGAACCCGAAGACAAAGGACAGGTAGATGGGGATAGCGGCAATGAGTCGAAAATCGGCGAGTTGCTGCGCAGTCAGGTGCAGCTTGTTCTTGAGAAAAAAACCGATCGGAATATTGATCAGGCCACCCGCGGGGTCGCCGAAGGCTAGAAGGAAGACCAAGACCCCAAGATAAAGAGAAATGCGCTCTCGCTCCGATCGCGATAGCGAGGTGTGAGCGGCGATAACGCGCTTTATGCCGGCGGATGGCTCGTGCGCTTTCATGAGGCAAAACGTCCCGACCGCGAAATCAAAGCCCGCCGGCAGTTTGAGCGCAACTTCCCCAAGTTACCAAAGCACGTCGGACACCGCCGGGCGCAATCTACCGCGCGCCGGTGCCCCCTGAGGTTACCTCGGCAAACAGCCCTTGAAGCGTGCGAGCGCCTGCCGCGGCAGCACCGCGAGCAGCGCTCCGTCTTGCGCGAAATCCTGCAAGGCGGCGAGCTGCGGCTCCGGCAGCGCCACGCAGCCGTGCGTGCCCTTGGCGTGGGGTAAGCGCAGATGGATGAAGATGCAGGAACCGGCACGCGCGGCCGCGTCGGTCGGATAATCGACCAGCAGGCCGCGGCGGTATTCGGGAATGCGCCACATGTTTTCGCCATGGACGCGCCAGCCGATTTTGGCGCGCGAGGTGATGGTGTTGTAGGCGGGCGATGCGGGATCATCGACGCACACCGTGCCTGCGGTAATGTGCAGGTAGTCGGGGCGTGGCGACGTGGCAAAACCGAAGCTGCGGCCGATGGGAAAAAAGCCGGCCGGCACGCGCGCATCGCCGTCGACTTTCACCGGCTCACGATCGCGGGCGAACGCGCGGAAATTGTGCGCCCAGGCAATGCCGCGATAACCGATCAGCGCGCTTTCCGGGCCACCCACTTCGCGCCATGGCGCATCCGGCGCGGCGCGCTCGAAGCGCCGCAGCGCCGCGGTGGTGCTGGACATTGTGTCGGCGACGACCAGCACCAGCCTCGTCGCCGAAGCGAGCGGTTGCGGACAGCTTTGCGCCAGCGCCAATGACGGAGCGACCAAGGCGACAATAACAAATGCCGCGCGCATGCGTGCTTGCCCTCAATCCGCCTTGGCGCCGACCTCGTGCGGCGCGAATTCGTAAGTGGCGCTGCAGAATTCGCAGGTCACGGAGATACGGCCGTTCTCCACCATGTGGTCGCGGTCGTCCTGGCCGAAGCTCTTGAGCATGGCCTCGACGCTGCCGCGCGAACAGGAGCATTCGCCGCGCACCGCGGCGGGGCGGAAGACGCGCACGCCCCGCTCATGAAAGAGCCGATAAGCGAGCCGCTCGCTCGACAGCGCGGAATCGACGAGCTCGACATCCTCGACGGTTTCAATGAGCGCGCGGCCTTCGACCCAGGCCTCGTCCTCCGGCAGCGCATGCATCTTTGTGCCTTCGGGAGCGTCGCCGGGGTGAAGATCGGCGATGCGCGCACGCTCCGGCGACTTGGGCAAGAACTGCAGCAGGATGCCGCCGGCGCGCCAGCGGTGCTTGGCGCCGCCGTTGCCGGCGCTGAATTCCTCGGCGACCGCGAGCCGCACCCGCGTCGGAATTTGCTCGGAGCGCAGGAAATATTCATGCGCGGCGTCTTCGAGCGAGCCGCCGGTCAGCGCGACGAGGCCCTGGTAGCGGTTCATGTCGGGACCCTGATCGATGGTCATGGCGAGGTGGCCATGCCCGAGCAGCGCGCCGCCGTCGGTCTTGCCCGCGGCGACCGCCTCGGCGAGGCGGTTCTTGTCGAAGCGGGCGCAGGCGCGCACCTTGTCGGGCGCGGTGAAATCGACCACCAGCATGCGCACTGGCCCATCGCCCTGCGTCTGCAGGATAAAGCGGCCGTCGATCTTGAGAGCGGTGCCGAGCATGATGGTGAGCACCACCGCCTCGGCCAAGAGCTTGGCAACCGGCGGCGGATAGGCGTGGCGCTCGAGGATCTCATCGATGAGCGGGCCCAGGCGCACGATGCGGCCGCGCAGGTCGAGCGGGGCGACCTCGAACGGCATCACGGTGTCGTCGGCCGCGGTCGCAGAAGGCGCGCGGGAGGGAATTGCGATGTGGGGCTCGGTCATGGGCGATATTTAACGTCGATTCTCTGAAAGACGACCCCTCCGCCACGACGGACGGCGGGTCTATTTCGAGACGACGCGGTTACGCGCCTTCGGCGTGCAGGCACCAGGCGAGCAGGCCCTTCTGCGCGTGCAGCCGGTTTTCCGCCTCGTCGAACACCACCGATTGCGGCCCATCGATCACCTCCTCGGTGACTTCCTCGCCGCGATGCGCCGGCAGGCAGTGCATGAAAATCGCGTCGGTCTTGGCCTTGGCCATCAGCCGCGCGTTGACCTGGTAGCGCTTGAGCACGTTGTGGCGCAGCTTGCCGTCCTTGTCGCCCATCGACACCCAGGTGTCGGTGACGACGCAATCGGCGTCCTTGACCGCCGCTTCCGGGTCCTCGCCGATCTTGACGGCGGCGCGCGACGCCTTCAGCCAATCCATCAGCCATTTCTTCGGCTTGAGCTCCGCCGGCGTCGCCACGCGCAGATTGAAGTCGAAACGCTCGGCGGCATGCATCCACGAGGCGAGCACGTTGTTGGCATCGCCCGTCCAGGCCACGGTGCAGCCGCGGATCGGCCCCTTCTTTTCCTCGAACGTCATCACGTCGGCCAGCACCTGGCATGGATGCGAGCGCCGCGTCAGGCCGTTGATCACGGGGATGCTCGCATTCTCCGCGATCGTGGTCACCGCGTTATGGTCGAGGATGCGGATCATGATGGCGTCGACGTAGCGCGAGAGCACGCGCGCGGTATCGGCGAGCGTCTCGCCGCGGCCGAGCTGCATTTCCTCCGCCGTCAATGTGATCGATTCGCCGCCGAGCTGGCGCATGGCGACGTCGAAGGAGACGCGCGTGCGCGTGGACGGCTTGTCGAAGATCATGGCCATGGTCTTGCCGGCAAGCGGCTTCTTGTCGATGCCGCGTTTGCGCTCGGCCTTCAGGGTGCGGGCGTGACCGATCATGTCCGCAAGCGTCGGCTTCGGAATGTCGATGAGGTCGAGGAAATGCCGCACGCCGTTGCCGGTCATCACGCCGCCCCCTGCTTGAGCGGGCGCGGGTGCGCCTTGGCAAGGCGCGCGCAGGCGCGGTCGATGCGACCGACCGCCTCGGCCACCTCGGCTTCGCCGATGATCAAAGGCGGCAACAGGCGCACGACGTTGTCGCCGGCGGCGACAGTCAACATTTTCTCCGCGCGCAGCTCGTCGACCATTTCGCCCGCCGGCGGCACCATGCGCAGGCCCATCAACAGCCCTTCGCCGCGCACTTCGGCGACGACGCTCGCGTAACGGTCCTTGATCTCGGCGAGCCGCTGCTTGAGCAGCAGCGACATCTTGCGTACGTGCTCGATGAATTCGGGCTTGAGCATCTCGTCCATCACCGCGTTGCCGACCGCCATGGCGAGCGGATTGCCGCCGAAGGTCGAGCCGTGGGTGCCGGCGGTCATGCCCTTGCCCGCCTCGGCTGTGGCGAGGCAGGCGCCGACCGGAAAGCCGCCGCCCAGCGCTTTCGCCACCGACATGATGTCCGGCGTCACGCCGGCGCGCTGGTAGACGAACAATTCGCCGCTGCGGGCAAAACCGGTCTGGATCTCGTCGAAGATGAGCAGCAGGCCGTGCTTGTCGCACAGCTCACGCAAGCCGCGCAGGAAGTTGGACGGCGGCACGCGCACGCCCCCCTCGCCCTGGATCGGCTCGACCAGGATCGCTGCGGTTGCCGGACCGATCGCCTTGCGCACCGCCTCGACATCGCCGAACGGCACCTGGTCGAAGCCGTCCACCGGCGGGCCGAAACCTTCCAGGTATTTCTTGTTGCCCGTCGCCGCCAGCGCCGCGAGCGTGCGGCCATGGAAAGCGCCTTCGAACGTGACGATGCGGAAGCGCTCGGGCTTGCCGCTCACCGCCTGATACTTACGCGCCATCTTGATCGCGCATTCGATCGCTTCGGCGCCGGAATTCTGGAAGAACACGGTGTCGGCGAAGGTCGCCGCGCACAGGCGGTCGGCGAGCCGCTCGCCCTCCGGGATGCGATAGAGATTGGAGACGTGCCAGACCTTGCGCGCCTGCTCCTCGAGCGCGGCGATGAGCTTGGGATGCGCATGGCCGAGTGCGTTGACGGCGACGCCCGAGGTGAAATCGAGATACTTTTCACCCGCGGCGGTGAACAGCCAGGCGCCTTCGCCGCGCGCAAAGGCGAGGTCGACGCGGGCGTAAGTGGGCAACAGGTGCGAGGCCACGGTGCGATTCATCCGCTGAAACATACTGCTTGCGCGTGACTTTTTGCGAACGCCAACGATTTTTCGCGATCGAGCGCATGCGCAAAACAAATGTGCCGCCTCGCTGGGCGGCACTTTTTGAATCTTAATGCAGCGCCTTGGCCTGTCAACGTGCGCCCGGCCGAGCGGGGCGCCGGACTCAATGCAGACTCAAATTCGCCGCAAGTGCCGATTCTAACGGGAAAACTGTCGGAAGCTGGGGACGAAGACCATGCGATGGCTTGCGTGGGAGTTACTCCATATTGTAGGTTTTTGGCCAGCTAGTACGACATATCGTAGCGCTGGCGTTCTCTAGTCCATCGATAAGGCGTGAGGCGCCGGACCCAAAAGCGGGTCCGGCAACGGGGACGGATTCTATCCAAGGGCTTGAATCGATGATGGAAAAAAGCCTGATGAGCTGGACCGACGACCGCGTCGAGATGCTCAAGAAGCTATGGGCCGACGGGCTGTCGGCCTCCCAGATCGCCGCCGAGCTTGGCGGCATCACCCGCAACGCCGTGATCGGCAAGGTCCATCGCCTCGGTCTCTCGGGGCGGGCCAAGAGCCCCTCGTCGGGTGTGCCGCGGGTACGCAAACCGCGCTCCTCGGGGATGATGCGGGTGTCGCGGCCGTCGATGCGCGGCAATACTGCGCTCGCCTACGAGTACGACCTCGAGCCGGAGCCGGAACTCATCGAAATTCCGGTCGAGCAGCGCAAGACGCTGCTACAGCTCACCGACAAAACCTGCCGCTGGCCGGTGGGCGATCCCGGCAGCAGCGACTTCTATTTCTGCGGCGGCGAGACGGCGGGCGACCTGCCCTATTGCGTGCATCACTCGCGCGTCGCCTACCAGCCGGCCGGCGAGCGCCGGCGCGACCGCCGGCAGTTCCGGGGCTGAGGTTTTTGCTCATCCACCCTCGCGGGCATCTTTGCCTTATGACTCCGCTCGTCCCCGCGAAAGCGGGACCCAGAGCGGCTTGGCAAGAACTGGATTTCCCGCTTCCGCGAGCATGAGCGGAGTTTGTGGCTCGCGCTCGTTCGGCTTCAATTGTCAAACAGCAGACGTGCGTCATCGCCCCTATTCTTGAACGGCGCGGGGTACGCCGTATTCCATCCCCGCTTGCGCGGGGCCTTTCTCTCGCCCTCGGGGCAAGCCCGAGGGAGGGGGAGCGCCGAAGGGCGCGTCCGTAGCATTTCGTGCCGCGCCTGTTGCCAGGCGCGGGCGCCTCTCGGCGCTCCACCGCGGCGTTTGTTCGGCGCCGGGCCGCGCTTCTGAGGGAGGCTCTACAGCGTGCCGTCGATTGTGACGGCCGGCCGAGCCTCTCCCCATCAGCGAGCTCCTCGCGGCGGGTCGTAGTGCCCGCGGGCGGAGCCCCGGCGCCGCCCGGGGGCTTGGGGGGTGCGTTCATCCCCCGCCCGCGGGCGCCGCATCCTGCCCCATCATCAAGACGCCTCTAGATGACGCCCTCGGGATCGAGCAGGACATTGCTAGGATTATATTGCTATAGGAATTCTGTCAAGTGTCCCCCATTAAAAAACCCGGCATCGCTGCCGGGTTTTCTTTTTCGGTTGAAAGCGCGAGGGCGCCATCGAACTCAAGACCTATGCTGCCGCGATCTTCCGCTTGCGGCGCCGCGCGAGGTACTTTTTCTGCGCTTTCAGCCCGCCCGGCCGAAGCGGTCGTCGAGGGCGTAGCCGGCGCCGCGCACGGTGCGGATCGGATCGGTTGCCTGCCCGCGGTTGATGGCCTTGCGCAGGCGGCCGACGTGGACGTCGACGGTGCGCTCGTCGATGTAGATCTCGCTGCCCCAGACGCCGTCGAGCAACTGCTCGCGAGAGAACACGCGGCCCGGCCGCTCCATGAGGAACTCGAGCAGGCGGTATTCGGTCGGTCCGAGATCGACGGGCCTGCCGTTGCGCGACACGCGCTTTTTCTCGCGGTCGAGCTCGATGTCGCCGATGTTGAGCACGGAAGCGACGCGCTCCGGATTGGCGCGGCGCAACAGCGCGCGCACGCGGGCGAGCAATTCGGGCACCGAGAACGGCTTGACGATGTAGTCGTCGGCGCCGGTCGCGAGCCCCCGCACCTTCTCGCTCTCCTCGCCGCGCGCGGTGAGCATAATGATCGGCAAGGCTCGCGTTTCCGGGCGCGCGCGCAGGCGCCGGCACAATTCGATGCCGGAGAGGCCCGGCAGCATCCAATCGAGCACGACGAGATCGGGTGTCTTTTCCTTGAGGCGGGTGTCGGCCTCATCGCCGCGCGCGGCGGTGTCGACCTCGTAGCCTTCGGCTTCGAGGTTGTAGCGGAGCAGCATGGTGAGCGGCTCCTCGTCCTCGACGATGAGGATGCGCGCGTTCATGGTCGCCCCGCCTCCACCACTCACCTCCCGGCGGCCGCCTTCTGCGTCGCCAACGTCGTGGTGTCGCCCTTCGGCCGCGTTTCGGTGATCGGGCGGCCGTCGATGACGTAGTGCACGGTTTCGGCGATGTTGGTGGCATGGTCGCCCATGCGCTCGACGTTCTTGGCGCAGAACATCAGGTGGATGCAGAAGGTGATGTTGCGCGGGTCCTCCAGCATATAAGTCAAGAGCTCGCGGAACACCGAGGTGCAGACCGCGTCGATCTCCTCGTCGCCGCGCCACACCGCCATGGCCTGGGCGAGGTCGCGCCGCGCATAGGCATCGAGCACGGCCTTGAGCTGGCCCAGCACCAGGTCGGTCATATGCTCGACGCCGCGGATAAGCTTGGGCGGCGGGAATTCGCCGTTGAGCGCGATCACGCGCTTGGCGATGTTCTTGGCGAGGTCGCCGATGCGCTCGAGGTCGTTGGCAAGGCGCAGCGCGCCGACGATCTCGCGCAGGTCGACGGCCATGGGCTGGCGCCGGGCGATGGTATTGACGGCCTTTTCCTCGATCTCGCGCTGCAGGTTGTCGATGTTGGCATCCGCGGCGGTGATGCGCTGGGCGAGCACGGTGTCGCGCTTGGCGAGCGCATCGATCGAATCGGCGATCATCTTTTCGGCGAGGCCGCCCATCTCGGCGACCATGCGCGACAGATCCTGCAGGTCGGTGTCAAAGGCCTTGGTGGTGTGGTATTCGGTCATTGCTGTCGTCCTTGGCGGCTTGCTGGCCGGCGCTAAGCGCTAGCCGAAGCGGCCGGTGATGTAATCCTGGGTGCGGCGGTCGTTCGGCGTGGTGAATATCTTGGTGGTCTCGCCGAACTCCACAAGCTCTCCCAGGTACATGAACGCGGTGAAATCTGACACCCGCGCCGCCTGCTGCATATTATGGGTGACGATGGCGATGGTGTAGTCCTCCTTGAGCTCGTCGATCAGCTCCTCGATCTTGGCGGTGGAGATCGGGTCGAGCGCCGAGCACGGCTCGTCGAACAAGATGACCTCGGGGCGCACCGCGACGGTGCGCGCGATGCACAGGCGCTGCTGCTGGCCGCCGGAGAGCGACAGGCCGTTGGCGCCGAGCTTGTCCTTGACCTCTTCCCAGAGCGCGGCGCGCTGCAGCGCGTGCTGCACGCGGCCCTCCAACTCAGACTTCGGCAGCTTCTCGTAAAGGCGGATGCCGAAGGCGATGTTCTCGTAGATGGTCATCGGGAACGGCGTCGGCTTCTGGAACACCATGCCGACCTTGGCGCGCAGCAGGTTGAGGTCCTGATGCGGCGACAGGATATTTTCGCCATCGAGGTTCACATCGCCGGTCGCGCGCTGGTTGGGGTAAAGGTCGTACATGCGGTTCAAGACGCGCAGCAGCGTCGATTTGCCGCAGCCGGACGGGCCGATGAAGGCCGTCACCCTGCCTTGATGCAGCGAGACGTTGATGTCTTTCAGCGCGCGATGGTCGCCGTAGAAGAAGTCGAGGTTGCGCACGGAGATTTTCTCCGTCAGGCCCTCGACGTCGATCGGCGCCTTGGCGACCGAAGGAACGGTGATTGCTGCCATGCTACTCATGATGTCTTTCTCTGAGCGGTGAGGAGACGGGCGCCGATGCTGAGCGCCAGCACCGCGATGGTGATGAGCAGCGCGCCGGTCCAGGCGAGCTGCTGCCATTCCTTATAGGGGCTGAGCGCAAACAGGAAGATGACGACCGGAAGGCTCGCCATCGGCGCGTTCATGTCGAGGTTGCCGAACTGGTTGTTGAGCGCGGTAAATAGCAGCGGCGCGGTTTCGCCGGAAATGCGGGCGACCGCGAGCAGCACGCCGGTGATCATGCCGGCGCGCGCGGCGCGGTAGGCGACTTTCTGAATCATCAGCGAGCGCGGCAGGCCGACCGAGGCCGCCGCCTCGCGCAACGTGTCGGGCACCAGAGTGAGCATGTCCTCGGTGGTGCGCACGACGACCGGGACCACCAGCACAGCAAGCGCCACGGCGCCGGCCCAGCCGGAGAAGTGGCCCATCTGCGCCACCATGACCTCGTAGACGAAGAGGCCAACCACGATCGACGGCGCGCTGAGCAGGATGTCGTTGATGAAGCGCACCACCATGCTCAGCTTGGCGTAGCGGCCATACTCGGCCATGTAGGTGCCGGCGAGAATGCCGAGCGGCGTGCCGATCACCACCGCGATCACCGTCATCGCCAGGCTGCCAATGATGGCGTTGCGCAGGCCGCCTTCGGCCGCCGGCGGCGGCGTGATCTCGGTGAACACCGACAGCGACAGGCCGGCAAAGCCCTTCCACAACAGCTCGCCGAGGATCAGCACGAGCCAGGACAGCCCGAACACGGTCGCGGCAACGGCAAAGCCGACGGCCACCTGGTTGCGGTGGCGGCGGAAGCGGTAGAGCGTGGAGTTGACGTTCGCCATGGTCAGCCTCCGACCCGTGCGTTGATGCGCATCAGCATCAGGCGGGCGATCGCCAGCACGATGAAGGTGATGACGAAGAGGATGAGACCGAGCTCGATCAGCGCCGAGGTGTAGAGCTTGCCGACGGCCTCGGTGAATTCGTTGGCGATGGCCGCGGAAATCGTGGTGCCCGGCGCCAGCACCGAAGTCGAGATATGGTGCGCGTTGCCGATGACGAAGGTGACGGCCATGGTCTCGCCGAGGGCGCGGCCGAGGCCGAGCATGACGCCGCCGATCACGCCGACGCGGGCGTAGGGCAGCACGACGTAGCGCACCACCTCCCAGGTGGTGCAGCCGACGCCATAGGCCGCTTCCTTGAGCACAGGCGGCACGGCCTCGAACACGTCGCGCGAGATCGAGGTGATGAAGGGCAGCACCATCACCGCAAGGATGAGGCCGGCGGTCATCATGCCGATGCCGAAAGGCGGGCCGGCGAAGATGTCGTTCAGAATCGGGATGGGCCCGAAGATATCGATGAGGAACGGCTGCAGCGTCTGCTGCAGCACCGGGGCGAACACGAACAGGCCCCAGATGCCGTAGATGATGCTGGGAATGCCGGCGAGCAGCTCGATGGCGATGCCGATCGGCCGGCGCAGCCACATCGGGCACAGCTCGGTGAGGAACAGCGCGATGAGCAGCCCGACCGGTACGGCGATCAGCATGGCGATGAACGAGGTGACAAGCGTGCCGTAAATGGGGGCGAGCGCGCCGAACTTGTCGCCGACCGGGTCCCAGATCTGGCTCAACAGAAAGCCGAAGCCGTAGGCGCGGATCGCCGGCAGCGAGCCGTGGATCAGCGAGACGATGATGCCGCCGAGAATGATGAGCACGCCGACGGCGGCGAAAAAAGTCAGGCGCCGGAACACCGCGTCGTGCAGGCGCAGGCGGTGAAGAACCTTGCCGCGGTCGGCTTGTGCGGCGATGAGGATGGCTCCGCCTGGCAACGCTGCGTCGGTCACGGGTCGACTCCCGGTTGACTGCATCCGGCTCTCCCTCGGCTCGCGCGCTGCCGGGATCGCCACTCAAGCGGCCCGAAGGCCGCTAGACAAGCCGCCTGTCGGCGGCGGTGAATACGGGGCGCGGCAGCCCCGGTCGCCCTCTCTCGACGTGCTGTTTCCTTAGCCATTGGCGGACCGCGACCAGTCTTTCGCGGCGCGCCTAGTTTTGTGGGTCACTCCGAGACTGGTCGCGCGCGGCGCCGGACGCGGTGAATGAGGTCTTAAAGCCAGCCTTAGGGGCCGGCCGTCACCGTTCTATAAAGCTTAGATGACAGTGGGGTGACAGACTAACCGCCTGATTCAACAGAAGATATGGCGCCATCGGGGGTTTCGAGCGGCGCCAAGGGCAAATGCATGGTGAAGGTGGCGCCCTCGCCCCTCGTGCTCTCGATGCTGACCCGGCCGCCGTGGCGGTTGAGCACGTGCTTGACCAGCGCCAGCCCCAGGCCGGTGCCGCCCTGGGCGCGGCTGTCGGCGACATCGACGCGGTAGAAGCGCTCGGTGAGCCGCGGCAGGTGCTCCGGCGCGATGCCCGGGCCGTAATCGCGCACCGCGATCTGCGCCTCCGGCGTGCCGGCGCGGGTCAGCCCACGGGTCAAGGCGACGTCGACGCGCTTGCCGGCGGCGCCGTATTTCAGCGCGTTTTCCACGAGGTTCTCCAGCGCGCGGATCACTTCGTCGCGGTCGCCGAGCACGACCAGCGGCTCGGCCGGCAACGTCACCTTGATCTCGACGCCGCGGTCGCGCGCGAGCGTCTGCAGACCGTCGGCGACCTGGCGCACGATGGGCGCGAGATCGACCGGCGTGCTCGGCTGCAGATGCGCGTTGAGCTCGATGCGCGACAGCGACAGCAGGTCGTCGATCAGCCGCGCCATGCGCGTCGCCTGCCCCTGCATGATGGCGAGAAACTTCTCGCGCGCGGCGGCGTCCTCTTTGGCGGGCCCCTGCAGGGTATCGATAAAGCCGACCAGCGCCGCAAGCGGCGTACGCAATTCATGACTGGCATTGGCGATGAAATCGGCGCGCATCTCCTCGACCCGGCGCAGCGGCGTCAAGTCGTTGAAGGTCATCAGCACGATGTCGGCGCCTTCGCCGGCGAGCTTGACCGGCGTGACGAAGGCCTCGAACCAGCGATCGAGCGGCACGCGCTCGAAGAATTCGACGCGCTGCGCCGCGCCGGTTGCGGCGGCGCGGCGGATCGCCTCGACCAGCTCGGGCATGCGCAACGTGATCAGCGCCGGCTCGCCGCGGCGCAGCGACGGCGCGATGCCGGCGGCGGCGGCGTTGAAGGCAACGACGCGACCGTCGCGGTCGAGCACGATCGCCGGCTGCGGAAGACCGCCGACCAGCGATTCGATAAGCAGCGCCTGCGGATGCGTGGCGAGACGCCCGCCCGCATAGCCGGCGCTTCCGGAGCTGGCGCCGGCGCCGCCGCGTCCGGTCAGCGCCGCCCAAGCGCCGCGCAGCCGGCCGCCCCAATCGGCGCCGGGGAAATTCGCGCGGTCCTCGTCGATCGCCATGTCAGCCAGCGTCGGTTTTCTCGATCTCGATCTCGCTGCGGATCGGCGCGGTGGCGGCCGGGGCTTTGAGCGCCGGGCGGTCTTGCGTCTGCCGCATGCTGAGCCAGATCTCTCGCACGCCGAGAATGGCGAGCGCGATCACGAACGGCGAAAGATAATAGAGGATGCGGAACAGCAGCAAGCCGGCGAGCACGTCCTCCTTGTCGTATTGCCAGAGCGCGACCAGCATTGCGGCGTCGAACACGCCGAGGCCGCCGGGCGCGTGACTGGCGAAGCCGAGCAGCGTTGCAGAGACAAAAACGACGACGAGCGAGACAAAGCCGATATTGGGTTCCGACGGCAGCAGCATATACATGGCGAGCGCGCAGCAGCCGAGGTCGAAGATGCCGATGACGATCTGCACCAAGGTCGAGGGGCCGTCGGGCAGCCGCACCTGCCATTCGCGTTGGCCGATGACGCGCGGCGCGCTCCATACCCAGCCGACATAACTGCCGAGGACCAGCAGGATGACGATGGCAAGATCGCGGTTGAGCCAGGCCGGCAGGCGATCGAGCGGCTCGGCGGCATCCGGCGAATGCAGCACGCCGAGGCCGAGCATGGTGGCATTGCCAAGCCAGAAGGTGAGGCCGGCGATGAAGCAGATCTTCGCCACCTCGACGGCGTCGAGGCCGTAGCCCGAATAGATGCGGTAGCGCACGGCGCCGCCGGTGAATACGGTGGCGCCGATATTGTGGCCGATCGAATAGCTGGTGAAGCCCGATAGGGCGGCAATACGATAGGGAATTTCCTTGCGCCCGATCGCGCGCAGCGCAAACCAGTCATAGAATGTGAGCGTGAGATAACCGCCGGCCACGAACAGCGCCGCCACCACGATCTGATGCCGACCCGTGGCTTTGATCGCCGCGTAAACCTGGTCGACGTCGACCTCGCGCAGCATGTGGAACAGTACCACCGCCGCGACGGCGATGATGGTGAGGCTGAGCAGCACGCCGATGCGATTCCAGCCGATCGTGTTCTGAAAAAATCGCGCCGCCGCGCGCAGCCAATCGAGCATTCGTCCTCCGGAGGCGTGGAGCGAGCACCCGGCCTGTTTCGCGCTCCGACGCTTGGCCGCACCGCCCGCGGCGTGGCCAGCCCCACCTAGCAGAACTCATGGGGCTGCGCGAGTGGACTGCCGCGGCGGCACGGAGCCTGCTAGGCTCGACAAAACTGCCGTTTTCGGAAGGAACCGCCCATGAGCGAACAAGATCGCCGCACCGTTCTCAAAAGCCTCGGCGCCGGCGCCGGGCTTCTGTCCGGCCTCGCCGATGCCGCCAACGCCGCCCCTGCCGCCGAAATCTGGAGCGCCGAATATTGGGCGAACAAAGGCGGCGTGAAGCTCAACCTGTGGCGCAAGCGCCTGGGGACGCCTGTGGCCGGCCAAGCGCAAAAGCCGGTCGTTTTTCTCGTGCACGGCTCGTCGAATTCCTCGCGCTCATCCTACGACCTCACAGTGCCGGGCAAGGGCGAATATTCGCTGATGAACGTGCTCGCGCGCTACGGCTATGACGTCTGGACGATGGATCACGACGGCTACGGCTATTCGGGCAGTTCAGGCAACAATTCGGACATCGCCAGCGGCATCGAGGACCTCAGGGCAGCGATGCCGGTGGTCATGAAGGAGACCGGACAGGCGAAGGCGCATTTCTACGGCACGTCTTCCGGCGGCATTCGCGCCGCCGCCTTCGCGCAAGCGGAGCCGGAGCGCGTCGGCCGCCTCGCGCTGTCCGCCTTCACTTACAAGGGCAACGGCGCCGCCGAGATCGAGCGACGGCGCAAGAAGATCGCGGCGCTGCGCGCGAACCCGCGGCGCAAGCGCGACGCGGGCATGATCCGCTCGATCTTCACCCGCGACGGCCACCCCGAGCTCTACGATCCGGCGATGGTCGAGGCGCTGATTGCCGACGAGATGAAGTTCGGCAACGAGGTGCCGAGCGGCACCTATCTCGACATGGCGGCGAACCTGCCGATCGTCGATCCGGCGAAGATCAAATCGCCGGTTTTGATGACGCGCGGCGAGTTCGACGGCAACTCGACCAATGCCGACCTGCTCGATTTCTTTCAACAATTGCCGAACGGCGACCGCCAGTTCGTCATTCTGCCGCAGACCGCGCACAGTGCGGGCTACAGCAAAAACCGGCATTTGCTGTTCTACGCACTGCACAACTTCTTCGGCGAGCCGCCGGTGGCCGCGGCCTAGGATTCGCTTGGCAACGAAAAAAGTGCGCCGCAGCGCAGCAGCCGTGGCCGCCGCGGAGCAGGATGCGGCGCGCTCAAGCCAGCCGCATGCGCAACGGCACTAGGCGGCGATAAAGAAATCGCGCAACGCTGCCGCCGTCTCCTTGGGCGCCTCATCCATGAGGTAATGGCCCGAGGGCACCGGATGCGCGTCGACGATGTTCGACGCGTAGGCCTTCCAAATCTCCGCCGGGCCCGGATTGTGGTTGCGCCCGACGCCGCCGGTCGCGCCCCACAGCAAGAGCACCGGGCAATCGATCCTGCGGCCGGCCTTCATGTCGGCCTCGTCATGCTCGAGATCGATGCCGGCACCGGCGCGGTAGTCCTCGCAGATGGCGTGGATGGTCGCCGGATTGCGGAAGCAGCGCTTGTACTCGGCTAGCGCCTCAGGGTCGAAGAACGACAGCCCCTGCTTGGTCTTGGCCAGCTTCTTCTCGATGAACCAGTCCGGGTCGAAGCCCATCATCTTTTCCGGCAGCGGTTCGGGTTGGATGTTGAAGAACCAGTGCCAGGAGAAGGTCGCCCAGCCCTTGTTGATGTGGCTGTAGAGGTAGTGCTGCGGGATGATGTCGAGGATCGCCGCGCGCGTGACTTTTTGCGGGGAGTCGAGACACATGCGGTGCAGCACGCGGGCGCCGCGGTCATGACCGGCGGCCATGAAACGGTCGAAGCCGAAGGATGCCATCACCTCCACCTGGTCCTGCGCCATGGCGCGGAACGAATAGCCGGAATGATCGGCCCCGCCAGGGGGTTTATCCGAATCGCCATAGCCGCGCAGGTCGGTGGCCACGACGGTAAAATCGTGTGCCAGCACCGGCGCCACCTTGTGCCAGTTCAAATGGGTGAACGGATTACCGTGCAGCAGCAGCAGCGGCGGCCCATGGCCGCCTTTCACGGCGACGATACGGGCCCCGGCGGTCGCAATTTCGCTGCGGGTGAAGCCTTCGAGCATGCCGGCGCCGAGCCTAGCCGTCAGCGCGGAAGCGGCAAGAGCGTGCACTTTCCGCAACTTTTTACGGCGTCAAAAAATATGATTCCGGTCAAAACACCGCTTTTTCTTGCCCGGCCGAACCCTCCCGGGGCAAGGTGGCGGGGGAAAATCGTTAATTTCCTTGATTTCTCTTGAACCTAGCGGCGCGCTGCCGCGACTTACGAACGAGCCGGCATGCAGACTTCGGACGAGGTCCTGATCGGACGCATTGCCCAGGGCGACCGGCTCGCCATGCGGGCCCTGTACGCACGGCATCACGTCCGGGTTTACCGGTTTCTCCTGCGCCTGGTGCGCAGCGAGGCGACAGCGGAGGATTTGGTGAGCGACGTCTTCCTCGACGTGTGGCGGCAGGCGCACAAGTTCGAGCACCGTTCCGCGGTGTCGACCTGGATGCTGGGCATCGGCCGCTACAAGGCGCTGTCGGCGTTGCGCCGCAAGCCGGAGGATGAGCTCGACGAGGAAACGGCGGCGGGACTTGAAGACGGCGCCGACGATCCCGAGATCACGCTCGCCAAGAAGGACAAGGGCAACGTGCTGCGGGAGTGCCTGCATGCACTGTCGGATGAGCATCGCGAGATCATCGACCTTGTTTATTACCACGAGAAGTCCGTGGAGGATGTAGCGGGGATCGTCGGCATCCCCGAGGCGACGGTAAAGACGCGGATGTTTTACGCACGCAAGAAATTGTCGGAGCTTCTGAAGGAACGTGGCATTGATCGAGGTTGGCCATGACGACCGTGACTGAACGCGAACGCGAGGAGATCGAGCATCTGCTGCCGTGGTACGCGGCCGGCACCTTGAGCCGCCGCGACGCGCACCGGGTCAAGGCCGCCCTGGCGAACGATCCGGAGCTGGCGCGGCGCTACGACATGGTGCGCGAGGAGCACGGACACACCGTCCATCTCAACGAGACCTCGGGCGCGCCGTCGGCGCACATCATGGAAAGGCTGTTCGCCAAGATCGACGCCGAAGTCGAGCAGGTGGCGCCACCGTTCAATCTCGGCGCGCGCGTCCATGAGTTCGTCGCCGCGATGCATCCGCGCACCATCGCCTGGTACGCGCTCGCCGGCGCGGTCGCCATCGTGCTGCAGGCGAGCCTCATCACCGGCATCGCCTTCAAGAGCCCGGCCGCGTTCGAGACCGCCTCGATGTCGGGCCCCGTCAAGGCGATCGGTTCCTTTGCGCTCATCCGCTTTCAGCCGCAGGCGAGCGCCGAGGAGATCACCAGGTTTCTTTCGGACAACAAGCTGCGGCTTGTCGACGGGCCGAGCGCCGGCGGGATCTATCGGGTGAAGATCGCGGCGGTGCCGCTCTCCCGAAGCAAGATGGCCGAACGGATCAAGACGCTGCAGAACGAGCATGTGGTGAGCTTCGTCGGCGCCGCCGAATAGCAGGCCCGATGCGGCGCAGGCTGCTCATGCTGGCGGCGTTCGCGGCGGGGTTTGCCGCGTCGGCCGTCGGCATTTCGGCGGAACAGCTCATGCCCGGCGAAGTCCTTACCGAGGTCGCCAGCTCGGCGAGCCGCCAGGCGATCAACGCGCTCAGCCGCCGCCACCGCCTGACACCGATCGAAGCGCACAAGTTCCACCTGGCCGGCACCACGCTTTATCGCTGGCGCATCGCGGGCCACCGTTCGGTGGCCGCGGTGGTGCATGAGTTGCAGCACGACGCCGCGGTGGCGGCGGCGCAGCCGAACTACCGTTTCACGCTGCGGCGAAAGCCGGCGCAGCGCTAGCTCGTATTCGCGAAGTCAGCGGTCGAACATTGTGCGCTCTGGCGCGTTACCGAAATGCGGCGAAGCTGCCGCACAGCGGGGCGACACCGCCGGTTCCTCCGCTCGATGCCGAAAAGCCGCTCCATCGCCCGCAAACATCCGCACGCGATACGTCACGCGCAGGAGACACGGCGTGACTTTCTTTATATCGCGACCGGCGCCGTGGCCGCCGTCGGCGTCGCCGCCAGCCTTGTACCGCTGGTCGACCAAATGAATCCGGACGCCGCCACGCTCGCCGCCGGCGGTCCTGTCGATTTCGATCTCAGCAAGGTGACGCCCGGTCAGCAAGTGATCGTGCGCTGGCGCAGCCGGCCGATTTTTGTCACGCGCAGAACGGACGCCTTGCTCAAGGAATTGCAATCGCCGTCACTGGTGGCGCTGCTCGCCGACCCCAATTCGCAAGACCATCAGCAGCCGCCTTACGCGCAGAACTGGCATCGTTCCGCGAAACCGGAATACGGCGTGCTGGTCGGCATCTGCACGCATCTCGGCTGCATCCCGGACTATTTTCCGCAGCCGAACGCCAGCCAGCCGGCGGCAGATTGGCCGGGCGGCTACTTCTGTCCCTGTCACGGCTCGAAATACGACCTCGCCGGCCGCGTCTTTGCCGGCGTGCCGGCGCCGTACAACCTGCCGGTGCCGCCCTATCGCTATGTCAGCGACCACGTCATCCGCATCGGCGAAAATCCAAAGGACGTCGCCTGGGAGTTCAGCTCAATCCGTCAGATCTGACGCGCGCGCCTATTGCTGGATGGTGCGCAGATAGGCGGCGGCGGCCTCGGCGTCGTCCTCGCTGAACTTGAACTCCGGCATGTCGGGATGGCCGGAGGAGATGCCGCGCTCGAGCATGCGCGGAAACTGGTCGAGGTCGTAGCTGCGGCCGAGAAAGCGGAACGGCGGCGCCACCTTGTTGGGGCTGCGGCCCCGCTCGCCGATGGCGTGGCAGCGCCCGCAGAACTCACTGAGCAGGGCGCGGCCGCGCTTCGCCGGCGCCTGCGCCGAGGCGGCGGTGCTCAAAGTCATCGCGATAGCGACCACCACAAAAATTTGTGTTGCCAAGCGATTGATCATTGCGATTCAAGGTCGTCCAGCTTCGTCCCGCGCCCGGCACGCAGACTATTTCGAGCTTGCTCGATGCGACGCAAGAAACGAGGATCGTGTTCGAGGCGGTACTCGAACCAGTCATCGTCCGACTCAAATCCGATCAAAACGCCTGCCGGTTTGCCGTGGCGGGTAATGACGATCTCTTGCGTTTCGGCTTCGTGAAGATAGCGGGACAGATCGTCCTTCACTTCCGAGAGCGGAATTTCCTTTACTCCGCGTTTGCGAACTGTGCGAGCCATGATTCGGCCTCCGATTTTGCGACGATTGCCAGTATTTCGACGGTCCCGCCGGAAACGTCATAGAATATCCGCACTTCGCCGACGCGAAGTCTATATTGCGGCCGACGCACGCCGCGCAGCCGCTTGATCCGACTGCGACTGACCTTTTTCGGCTCGTGCCTCAAGTGCGTTTCCAGCGCGCTTCGCACCGTCGCCCGAACATTTGCCTTCAGGGTCGCGAGGTCCTGGACCGCTTCAGGCGCGAGAACGATGGCGAAAGGCATTCTGGCTATTTTATAGCCAGATTCTTACGGAATTCAAACTACGTGAAGGCGTTTGCCAAACAATGGCGCGCCCGGAGAGATTCGAACTCCCGACCCCCAGATTCGAAGTCTGGTGCTCTATCCAGCTGAGCTACGGGCGCCCGCGATGAAACGGTCACCGTGCTTAGAGATTTCGCCATTGGCTGGCAAGGAGCCTTACGGCTCCACGTCATCGTCAGAAAGGACGCGCAGCGCGGCGCCGTCCATGTCGCTGTACTGGCCGCTGCGCAACGCCCAGAGGAAGCCGAACAGGCCGATGAGCCCGAGGCCGACCGCCAGCGGCACCAGATAAACCAGCACGTTCATGGCCGCCCTCCCACTTTCATGCGCGGGCCCGCAGCGCGTTGAGCGTCACCCCGATCGAGGAGGCCGACATAGCGACGGCGGCGATCAGCGGCGTCGCCAGTCCGGCAATCGCGACCGGCACGGCGATGGCATTATATATGGCGGCGAAGGCCAAATTCTCCGTCATCAGCCGGCGCGCACGGCGGGCGATTTTCACTGCGTCGGCAACCGGGCCGAGGCGCTCGCCGAGGAACACGGCGTCGGCCTGCGCCTGCGTCAGATCGGCGGCGGCAATCGGCGACAGCGACACATGCGCGGCGGCGAGCGAAGGCGCGTCGTTCAAGCCATCGCCGACCATGAGCACGCGGCGGCCATCGGCTTTCAGCGATTCGATAAAGGCTATTTTCTCCGCCGGCTTGAGCTCGCCCATCCATTTCGTGACACCGAGCGCCTCGGCAACCGGGCGCACCGCCGCGTTGCGATCGCCGGACAAGATGTGGATTTCGAGGCCGACCGCACGCAGCGCGCCGACGGTTGCCGCCGCGTCCGGCCGCAAGCTCTGGCTGATGGTAATGATCGCGCGTTTGTCGCCGTAGACGAAACAGATCGCGGACGATCCACTTTTCCCGTGCTGCATGTCTGCGCAAAAATCGGCGCTGCCGAGCCGCGCTTCGATGCCGCCGATCATGGCGCGCACGCCTTGCCCCGGCTCTTCGACGGCCGCGTCGTAAGGCGCGCGCGAGGCGGCCTCGCGTGCGAGCGCAACGGCGAGCGGATGCCGGCTCGACAGCGCAAGCCGCGCCGCCATCTGCAGCACGTCGGGGTCGATTTCGGCGGCGTTGACGACGCGCGGGTCCGGCAAGGTCAGCGTGCCGGTCTTGTCGAAAATCACGGCATCGGCTTCGGCGAGCCGCTCGACGGCGTCGCCGGCGTTGAGAATGATGCCGCGGCGGAACATGGCGCCGGAGGCGACGACCTGCACCGCAGGAATCGCGAGCGCCAGCGCGCATGGACAGGTGATGATGAGCACGGCGATGGCGACCACCACGGCATCGTGGATGGACGCTCCGGCAACGAGCCAGCCGGCGGCGGTGAGCGCCGCGGTCGCGTGCACGACCGGCGCGTAGACGCGCGAAGCGCGGTCGGCAAGACGAAGGCGGCGCGACTTGGCGCCCGCCGCCTTCTCCAGCAGCTTTTCGATCTCGTCGATCAGCGCCGCATCGCCGGGCGCGGTCACCTTCAGGGTCGGCGTGCCGGAATAGTTCATGCTGCCGGCATAGACCGCCGCGCCGGAGTCGACGCGGCGGCGCGCGGTCTCGCCGGTGACGATGCTCTCGTCGATTTCGGAGCGGCCGGAAATAATGGTGCCGTCGGCCGGCACGCGCTCGCCAGGCTTGACCAGCACGCGGTCGCCAGCTCTGAGCGCCGCGACCGGCACGCTGACAAGCTCGTCGCGGACGAAGCGATGGGCGGTATCACCCTTGAGCGCGGCCAGATTGCCGGCGACCGCGCGGGTCTTGCGCCGCAGGGCATGTTCGAGCGCACGCCCCACCAGCAGAAAGAACAGCAGCATCAGCGCCGAGTCGTAATAGGCATCGGCGGCGTGGTTTGCCGTCTCCACGACCGACATGCCGAGGGCGAGGACGACGCCGAGCGAGATTGGCACGTTCATGTTGAGCGAGCGGGCTTTGAGCGCCTGGAAAGCGCTGACGAAGAATGGCCGCCCGGCATAGGCCGCCGCCGGCAGCGCGATCAGCGCCGAGGCCCAATGGAAGAAGTCGCGCGTCTCCGGGGTGATGTCGCTCGCATTGCCCGACCACACGGCAACCGACAGCAGCATCACGTTCATGGCGGCAAAGCCGGCAACGGCGAGGCAGCGCGTCAAACGGCGCGCTTGCGCGGCCTCCTCCTGCTCGGCGCGCAGCGGTACAAAAGGATAGCCGTGGTAGCCGATGGTCTCGAGCGTCTCGAGGATCTGCGCCGGCTTCACCAGATCGTCCTGCCAGGCGACGTGCAGGCGGCGGTTGGTGAAATTGAGCCGCGCTTCGGTGACGCCGGGGACGCGCTTCACCGCATTTTCGATCTTGGTGATGCAACCGCCGCAGCTGACGCCTTCGATGGCGAGATCCATGCCGAAGCTGCCGTCGGCAGCCGGCTTGGCGTAAAGCGAGAGGTCGAGCGTCTCGGGCATTTGCAAACCAATCAGCCTCGTCATTCTATCCGCTCATTCCCGCGCAAGCGGGAATCCAGAGCAACATTAGCCACCTCACGTCTGGCCCCTGGAGCCCCGTTTTCGCGGGGGTGAGCGGATTTCATTTCAACGTCACGCGGCTGCGCGTGCGGAACAAGCGGGTGTCGCCGCGGTAAAGATCGATAATGAGATCCCATTGGCCCGCCTGCGCCGGAGCCGCACCATGAAACGAGCCGGCGCCGTTGGTCTGCAGCGCTATGGCGTGGTCGAATCGTTCATTGGCCGGGTGCTCGAGGCGCGCGTCGGCGCTGAGGCCGGAGAGCGGAGCGCCGCTGGCGTCGCGGGCACTCACATCGAGCACCGCGAGGCCGGCGGCATCGCGCGTGAGCTTGCCGCTGACCTGCCAGCGCCGCGCATCCTGCCGCTCCGCCGCGGCGACGTTCTTCTCGAACAGCAACCCGGCCTGGTAGGAGCTCGCGGTTTCGACGCCGCCGAAGGTGGAGATCGCCTCGCGCACCATCACGGCGTTGACGGCAAAGATGACGGCGAAGAAGGCGACGAGCCAGACCAGCACCTTGAAACCGGTCAACTCGCCGCGCTTGCTTTCGGACTGGACAACCGAGGTCATTGGCTTGCTCCACTTAGCGTTTCCGGGCCGAAGAAGTGGTCGCGCATCTCGGCGACTTCGCCGGTATCGACGTCGATGAGCTTGAACAGCACCGAGGTCGACGGCGCCGGCGCCGAGGCGCTGTAGTCGGTCACCACCACGCGCACCTCCTTGGTCTGATCCGGGCCGACGTCGACCAACTGCTGGCCGTCGCCGCGCGGCGGCAGTCCGACGAAGTCGATGAGCGAGGACGGCAAGCCGTCGACGCTGACGATGAAATCGCGGTGTCGGAGCTCCTTGTTGACGATGCGGACGGTGTAGCCGTTGCGCAATGCACCGTCGGAGAGCCGCACGAACATCGGGTTGCGGTCGTGGATAACGCTGATGCCCTCGCTGCCGCGCGTGGCGAGCGTATAGATCATGATGCCGCCGGCGACCGCGATCACCGCGGCATAGAGCGACGTGCGCATGCGCACGAGCTTGTAGAAGGGCTGCTTGCCCTCGATGCGCCGCTTGACGTTGATGTCGGTATCGTAGGCGATGAGCCGCGTGGGGCGGCCGAGCTTCTGCATGATGTTGTCGCAGGCGTCGATGCACAGCCCGCATTGGATGCAGCCGAGGCTCGCGCCGTCGCGAATATCGACCCCGGTCGGGCAGACGTGCACGCATTGCAGGCAATCAATGCAGTCGCCGGCGGGCTGGCCGTGGGAGCGAAGCTGCTCGGCCTTCTTAACCGAGCAGCGCGGCTCGCCGCGGTCGTAGCGGTAGGTGACGTTGAGCGCGAATTCGTCGGTGAGCGCCGCCTGGATGCGCGGCCACGGGCACATATAAAGGCAGACCTGCTCGCGCATGTGGCCGGCGAGCGTATAGGTGGTGAAGGTGAGGATGCCGATCCAGGCATAGGCGATGAACGGCGCCTGCAAGGTGGCGAGATCCTTCACCAAAGTCGGGGCGTCGGCGAAGTAAAGCACCCAGGCGCCGCCGGTCCACCACGCGATCATCAGCCAGACGAAATGCTTGACGCCCTTGCGCGCCCAGGTGTCGACCGTCCACTTGCGCGCGTCGCGCTGCATGTGCTCACGGCGGTCGCCTTCGATAAGGCGCTCGACGGCGAAGAACAGGTCCGTCCACACCGTCTGCGGACAGAGATAGCCGCACCAGATGCGCCCGGCGATGGCGTTCATCAAGAAGAGGCCGATGGCGGCGAGGATCAAGAGGCCGGTGAGGTAGTACACCTCCTGCGGCCATATCTCGATGAAGAAGAAATAGAAGCGCCGCGCCGGGAAATCGACCAGCACCGCCTGGCCCGGCGCGTTCGGACCGCGATCCCAACGCACGAAGGGCAAGAGATAGTAGATGCCCAGCGTAACGAGGAGCACCACCCATTTGATGCGGCGGAAGCTGCCATGGGTGCTCTGCGGATAGATCTTGCGGCGCGGTGCATAAAGCGGGATGTCGTCGTCCGGCGCCAGCGCCGGCGCGGCGACTTCGCCCGCTGTCACCTCCGGTTGCCGCACGATGTCTTCGAGTTGCGTCATCGTCCGCCTGTCACTTCACTCCGCCTCCGAAGCTCCAGACGTAGACGGTCAAGGCCTTGATGGTCGGATCGCTCAACCGGCCTTCCCAGGTCGGCATCACACCGCCATGGCCATGCTCGACGCCATCCATGATGGTTTCTTTGTCGGAACCGTAGAGCCAGATCTTGTCGGTCAGATTGGCAGCGCCGAGCTCCTGGTTGCCCTTGCCTTCCGGCCCATGGCAGACCGCGCAGTTTTCGGCGAATAGCTTCTTGCCGAGAGCGAGATCGGCGCCCTGCTCGACCGGCAAGGCGGAGAGCGAGCGCACGAAATCGGCAACCGCCGAAATCTCGTTGGGCTTCAGCGCGCCGGCAAAGGGCGGCATGTTGCCCTGATGGCCTTTGTCGTTACCGGAACGGGCGCCATGGCGAATGGTCTGCTCGATCTGCTCGAGCTTGCCGCCCCACAGCCAGTCATCGTCGTTGAGGTTGGGATAGCCCTTGGCGCCGCCGCCGCCGGCGCCGTGGCACGGTGCGCAATTGTCGGCGAAGGCGACGCGGCCCTCGGCGCGGGCAAAATCGAGGAGTTCGGGGCTATCGACGATCTGCGAAAGCGAGGCGGCCGAAAGTTTCGCCATCATCGGCGCACGCTGAGCATGCAGCGCGGCGAGGTCGGTTTCGACGGCGGCGCGCGAATGCCAGCCGAAGGCGCCTTGGGTCGCGTCGCTGATCAGCGGCCAGGCCGGATAGACAAACCAATAGCCGACGGCAAAGACGATGGTGGCGTAGAACGTCCACAGCCACCAGCGCGGCAGCGGCGTATTGAGCTCGCGCAGCCCGTCCCATTCATGACCGGTCGTCGCCGTGCCGGTTATTTCGTCGATTTGTCGTGTGTCTTCGGACACTGGTTAGTCCTCCCTCAGCGGGATGCGGGCGGCCTCATCGAACTGCTTCTGCCGCGACGGCCACAGCGCGTAGACGAGCACGACGGCGAAGATGGCGGCGAAATAGATGAGCCCCCAACGCTGGGCGAATTCGGCGACGGCTTGATAGGTCGGGTCCATGGGGTTCACCGGATGTTGGCTTTGTCGTCGTAAAGCTTGAAATCGACCTCGGTGCCGAGGAGCTGCAGATAGGCAATCAGCGCGTCGGCCTCGGTCACGCGACCGGAAACGCCGGCGAAATCGCGCGCCTGCGCCTTCGGGTAGCGCTTGGCGAGTTCCACCGCGTCGGCGTTGTCGTTGGTGTCCTGCGTCACCACGTCTTTTTGGGCGTTGGCGATGTCCTCTTGCGTGTAGGGCACGCCAAGTTCGGCCTGCACCTGAAGGTTCTCGGCGACATGGCTGTAATCGAGATCGGTTTTTTCCAGGAAGCCGTAATCGGGCATCACCGAGCCGGGCACCACCGAACGCGGATCGCGCAGGTGATCGCGGTGCCAGTCGTCGGAATATTTGCCGCCGATGCGGGCAAGGTCCGGGCCGGTGCGCTCCGACCCCCATTGGAACGGATGGTCGTACATGCTCTCGGCGGCGAGCGAATAATGGCCGTAACGCTCGACCTCGTCGCGCAAGGGACGAATCATCTGCGAATGGCAGAGATAGCAGCCCTCGCGCACGTAGATGTCGCGGCCGAGCAATTCGAGCGGCGTATAGGGACGCACGCCCGCGACTTTTTCGATGGTGTTCTTCAGGTAGAACAGCGGCACCACCTCGACCAATCCGCCGATCGCGATCACGATCAGGATGCCGATGACGAGAACGATCGAGTTCTTCTCGAGAATGGCGTGCTTGGACCAGAGCGACATGTCGGCCTCCTATTCCGCCGGCGCCAGCGCGAGGCCGGCGGGTTCGGCCGCTTCCGCCGAGGTCACGGTTTTCCAGAGATTGAAGACCATGATCAGCGCGCCGGCGAGGAACAGCGCGCCGCCGAGCGCGCGGATGATGTAGAAAGGATGCATGGCTTCGACGGATTCGACGAAGGAATATTCAAGGAAGCCGAGGCCGGTGTAGGCGCGCCACATCAGGCCCTGCAGGATGCCGGCCACCCACATCGAGGTGATGTAGAGCACGATGCCGATGGTCGAGATCCAGAAGTGCCAGTTGACGAGCTTGAGCGAGTAGAGCCGGCGATTCCACAGCCACGGCACCAGGCAATAGATCGCGCCGAAGGAGATGTAGGCGACCCAACCGAGCGCGCCGGAATGGACGTGGCCGATGGTCCAGTTGGTGTAGTGCGACAGCGAGTTGACGACCTTCACCGACATCATCGGGCCCTCGAAGGTCGACATGCCGTAGAAGGCGACCGACACCACCATCATGCGCAGCACCGGATCGGTGCGCAGTTTGTCCCAGGCGCCGGACAGCGTCATGATGCCGTTAATCATGCCGCCCCATGACGGCATCCACAGCATCACCGAGAAGGTCATGCCGAGCGTCTGCGCCCAGTCCGGCAGCGCCGTGTAGTGCAGGTGATGCGGGCCCGCCCAGATGTAGAGGAAGATGAGCGCCCAGAAGTGAATGATCGACAGGCGGTAGGAATAGACCGGCCGGTCGGCGCGCTTGGGGATGAAGTAATACATCATCGCCAGAAAGCCGGCAGTGAGGAAGAAGCCGACCGCGTTGTGGCCGTACCACCACTGCACCATGGCGTCCTGCACGCCGGACCAGACGATGTAGGACTTCGGCGAGAAGATCGACACCGGAATCGCCGCGTTGTTGCCGAGATGCAGCACGGCGATGGTGAGGATGAAGGCGAGATAGAACCAGTTGGCGACGTAGATGTGCGGCTCGGTGCGCCGCATGATGGTGCCGAGGTAGACAAGGAAATAGGTCACCCAGACGATGGTGAGCCAGAGGTCGGCGTACCATTCGGGCTCGGCATATTCCTTGGATTGCGTGATGCCGAGCAAATAGCCGGTGCCGGCGATGACGATGAACATGTTGTAGCCGAGCACGACGAACCAGGGCGCGAGATCGCCGACGAGCCGCGCCCGGCAGGTGCGCTGCACGACATAGAACGAGGTTGCGATCAGGATGTTGCCGCCGAAGGCGAAGATGGCGGCAGACGTATGCAGCGGCCGCAGACGGCCAAAGTTGATCCACTGGAAAAGGTTGAGGTTGGGGAAAGACAGCTCGAGCGCGAGATAAAGCCCGACGGTGAAGGCGGCGACGCCCCAGATGACGCCGGCGACGGTCGCGAACTTGACCGGCCCCATATTGTAATTGGGCTTGCCGTCGATGGTGAGCGGCGCGGGCTCCGCCGAGCGCTCGTAATAGCGGTTGATGATGGCGAAGACGGCGGCAACGCTCGCCGCGCAGAACAAGTAAGCGTGGAACGCGTAGCCCGGCGTGTAGGCCTTTGCCGCGATGATCAGCGACAAGAAAGCGAGAGCCGTGAGGGCAATCGCCATGCCCCCTTCGCCAAGCGTCATCGTTTTTCTTGGAGCGAGCGCATTCGCCATTGTGCAATCCTGGTTTTTGGCTGGGGTAGATGAGGAAGGGCCCCTGACGGGCGCGACTATCGGGCAAGGCGCCCGCACGCCCTTTGATGCAGGTCAAAACCCCACGTTTTTCGGGGGATTCAGATACCGAGAGCGAATTCCCGCTCGACGTCGGCAACCGAAATTTGCGGTTCCAGAGCGGGTGCAACCGCGGCGCGATCGCCGCGGAACAAGACGCCCAGGCTAAAGCCGTCATCGGCGAGCACCAGCGCGGTCGCCGCGGCGCGGTCCTGCTCGATGACGAGGCTCGAAGGACGCACCTTCTCCTTCCAGCCGCGCTGCTCGGGGCGGAAGGTAATGCAGGGGCTCAGGACCTCGATGAAAGCAAAACCTGGCCAGCGCATCCCGTCGACGATCAAATCGGCGAGTTCGTCGGGGTGGCCGGAGAAGCCGCGCGCCACGTAGTTGGCGCCCGAGGCGATGGCGACGGCGAGCGGATTGAACGGCCGCAGGCCGATGCCGCCGGGTGCGATCTCCGAATCCCAATCGGGCTCCGTGGTCGGCGACGGTTGGCCCTTAGTCATGCCGTAGACGCGATTGTCCATGACCACGTAGAGCATGTCGACGTTGCGGCGGCAGGCGTGAATGAAATGATTGCCGCCGATCGAATAGCCGTCTCCGTCGCCGCCGACGACGATGACCTCGAGATCGGGACGCGTAAGCTTGAGGCCGGTGGCGAGCGGCAGCGCGCGGCCGTGCACGCCGTGGAAGCCGTAGGTGCTCATGTAGCCCGGCAGCCGCGAAGAACAACCGATGCCGGAAATCAGCACCACCTCGTGGCGGGCACGCCCGTGCTTCGCCAGCGCGCGCTCGAGCGCGGCAAGCACGCCGTAATCGCCGCAGCCCGGGCACCAGACCGGATGCGCGCCGGAGGAAAAATCCTTCGCCGAATAAACGCAGTGCGGCTCGTCTTCACGCGTTTCGACCGAGACATCGCTCATGGGTTTCTCCCTCAGACCACGTACGAGGCAATTTCCGAAGGGCGGAACGGCAGCGGCCCCGGACGGGCGACGCTTTCGGCGCTTGCGGGGATCGCCTTCTGGCCGACGAGATGATGATAGAGCTGCGCCCCATGGTTCTGTTCGACGACGATGACGCGGCGCACGCCGCGCAATGCGCCGGCAATGGCCTTGACCGGCAACGGCGAAAGTACGCGCAGACCGATAACGCGGAGCTGGCGCCCGGACGCGGCAACACGCCGTGCCGCCTCGCGCGCCGGGCCGACCGTCGAGCCGAAGGCGATGACCGCGGTGTCACCCTCGCCCGAGCATTCGCCCCAGTAGGCGCCGGCGTCGAAGCGCGCGATCTTTTTGGCGCGCTTGTTGATCTGCGCTGCGTGCATCCCGGCGCCGCTTGCCGGCAAGCCGACTTCATTGTGGGTCAGGCCCTCGGCGACCCATTCGTAATCTTTGGTGCCGGGGAGCGGCATCGCCGTGATCGGATCGCCGCTGATGGCATAGCGCTTGAACGGCTTTACGGGAGCGCCATCGGTGCGGCGCTTGAGCGGCGCCGGCCGCTTGGCGCCGGGGTCGATCACGGTCGTCGCCTGGCCGAGCGCCTGATCTGAAAGCACGATGACCGGCGACTGCAGCGACTCGGCCGCGTAGACCGCGTATTCGCCCACGGTGATGCAGTCGGCGACGGATAGCGGCGCCATCACCACGCGCGGCGCATCGCCATGGCTGCCGTAAATCGCGATGTTGACATCGCTCTGCTCGGTCTTCGAGGCGATGCCGGTCGAGGGACCGGCGCGCATCACGTCGATCAGCACCAGCGGAATTTCGGCGGCGACGGCAAGGCCGAGCGTCTCCGTCATCAGCGAGAAGCCGGGCCCGGAGGTGACGGTCATCGCCGGCGTGCCGCCATAGGAGGCGCCGAGCGCGAGATTGATGGAGGCGAGTTCGTCCTCGCCGAGCACGAGACGGCCGCCGAGCTTGAGCATGTGCGGGGCCAGCCACTCGACAAGGTCGGTCGCCGGGGTGATCGGATAGCAGCCGACGAAGCGCACGCCGCCGCGCAGCGCGCCAAAGGCGACCGCCTGGTTGCCGCTGATGAGCCAGCGCGCCGCCTCATTCGCCGTATCGAGGCGGACGTTGAGCGTGAGGGCAACGGCCGCGGAATAGCCCGAGGCCGCGCGCTTGAGGTTGGCGGCGACGAGATCGTCGCCCCTACCCTTGAAGATTCTGCCGATAGAATCTTCGACATGCTTGTAGTCGATACCGACAAGGGCCGACACGAGAGCGGTCGCGAACATGTTGACGCGGCGACCGCGCAAGCCGCGCTCGAGCCGCGTCTCCTGCGGATCGGCAAGCGAAATCGGCACCAGACGCGCTTTCGTCTTGGCGATGACTGTGGGCACCGCGCCGGACTTGGGGTCGGCGACGATAACGCTCGCTTCGTCGAGCGGGATCTCAGAAGCAAACTGCTCGACCTTCTCCCAATCGAGGGCAACGAAAAGATCGTAGCGGTCGGGCTGGGTCTCGATCGGCTCGACGGAAACCTGCACCAGTGCCGCCGATTCGCCACCACGCACTTGCGCGCCGAACAACTGCGTCATCATGCCGTAGTAGCCGGCATTGGCGGCGGCGCGCAGGAAGACGGCGCCGGCGGTCATCGCGCCGGCGCCGCCGCTTCCGGCGAACACCACAGCTAGAGACGAACGGGGCACGTCTGCCTCACACGTAGCCGAGCCAGTGCCAGTAGGTCGCCCCAAACAGCATGGTGAGCACGTAAGCGAGGATCGTGATCGCGATACCGGTGCGGATGAAGTCCTTCACCACGAAGGTGTCGGTACCGTAGGCGACCATGCCCTGCGGCGAGTTGACCGGCAGGATGAAGCCGAAGCTGACCACAAACTGCAGCACCAGCGTCATGCCGAGCACATTCAGGCCCGGTGCCTGTACTTTCTGCATGACCGCGATGACGATCGGGATCATCGAGGAAGCGAGCGCGGTGGCGCTGGCGAAGCCGAGGTGAATGACGATGAGGAAAATGGACATCACCGCAAGGATGGTCAGGATCGGCAGCGCATTGAGCCCGAAGCCGGCGACGATGATATTGGCGAGCCATTGAGCGGCCTGTGTCTGCAGCAGGGCGGTGCCAAGGCTGATGCCGACGCCGAACAGCACGATAGTGCCCCAGGGAATGAACGCGTTCGCCTTCTTCCAGTCCATGACGCCGATGCCGGGCAGGAACAGGAGCGCGACCGCGATCGTCGTCGTGGTCGAGGAATCGAATTTATGCAGGATGCCTTCGGTCGCCCAGAAGCAGAGTAGGATGAGCGAAATCGCGAGCAGCCGCATTTCCTTGCCGGTCATCGGGCCAAGATCGGCGAGCGACTTCTGCACAGCGGCCTGCCCGCCGGGCATTTCTTTCGCCTCCGGCGGCATCATCGTCATCATGATGAAATAGAGGCCGATCGACATCAGGATGGAGAACGGCGCGGCGGCGATGAACCAGTTGAGCCAGGTGACGTCCTGCTTGAGCGTGTTCTGGATAAAGCCGATGGCGACGAGGTTCTGCGCCGCGGCGGTCTTAATGCCGACGTTCCAGATGCTCACCGCCTGCACGGTGGTGATCATCAAGAGACCGGCGAAGCGGCTCTTCTTGTCGACGCCGAAGGCGAGAACGACGCCCATCATGATGGGAATGACGGCGGCGGCGCGGGCGGTCGCGCTCGGCACCAGAAAGGCGAGCACCGTCGACACCACGATGCTGCCGATGACGATGCGGCTCGTGCGCGCGCCGACGCGCGATAAGATCGCCAGCGCGATACGGCGGTCGAGGCCGGTGATGGTCATCGCCGCGGCGAGGAACAAAGCGGCGGCAACCAGCGTCAAGGCGGTATTGCCGAAGCCGCTCATTGCCGTTGTCAGCGCGGCGCTGGTGCCGATCAACACCTTGGGATTGGCGACGTTCGGCGAAGTGCCAAGCAGGAACGCCATCAAGGCGGCGATGACAACGGCGCTCACCGCGTAGTCGAGCGCCTCGGTCACCCAGACGACGACGGCGAAGCCGAAGATCGCGAGCATGCGATGGCCGGCGACCGGCAATCCGGCCGGCGTCGGCAACATGAGAACGACGATAAGTGCGGCGATGGCGGCCAACAGGCCCCAGTTCGATGCGATCCAGCTTTTCTGTGTCGGGGTCGCCACGGCAGGGCGCGGCGACGATTGAGCGGCGACAGACATGGCGGTTTTCCTCCGGAGCGAGAATCTTGTGCCGGCATCATCCCGCGCGGCGCCATATCGCCCTTGAGGCAGATCAAAACCGCCCAAACAGCCTGTTCAGGACATTTGCGGAGGGGGCCCGGCGGCCATAGCAAAAGGCGCGCCCCTTGCGCCCAAGTGGGCCGCAAGCGACGCGCCTTGGTGCCCCCTTACCCTAGGCGGCGGACTTCACTTCGATCTTTTTCGCCTGCGCCGGAGCGGGCTTGGGCACCACGACCTTGAGTACGCCCTTGTCGATCGTAGCCTTGATGGCATCCGGGTTGACGCCTTCGGGCAACTCGAGCGAGCGCTCGAACGAGCCATAGCTGCGCTCGACCAAGCGGTAGTTCTTGTCCTTTTGCTCCTTCTCCGCCTTCTTCTCGCCGCGTACGGTCAAGACGTTGTCGGAGAGGTTGATCTGCACGTCCTTTTCTTCGAGGCCGGGCAGTTCCGCAGTGATCTCGATTTCCTTATCGGTTTCGGCGACATCCATGGTCGGCACCATGTTGTTCATGCCACCGTTGCCGAAGGCGGGAAAAGTAGGGAAACCGCGGCCGAAATCGTCGAACAAACGATCGATTTCCTTCTGCAAAGAGACGAACGGATTGTCGGCACGGGCAATGCTACCCTGGCGGCCGACCGGAATGAGAGATTTCAGATTCATGAGACACCTCCGGGAACTGGTTGACGTCTTCACGCGGCGTCAGCTTTTCAATATAGTTTCCGCCATCAACGTTCCTTGAGGCAGATCAAGTTTAATGTGACGCCGGTGATCGCCGACGCCCGCGCCAATTATTGCGCCGCTTCCCGCGCCTCGATGGTGATGCCCGAGGTCGGCTCGACCCAAGCCAGGTGATCCTTCACCGCCTTGACGCCGGGGATATTTTCGGCGGCGATCTTGAGCGCCTCGCGCTGGCGCTCGTCGATGATCACGCCCCACAATTCGACGACGCCGTCGTGGACGACGACGTTGGTGGTCGCGATCGGCGCCCAATCCTGCTTTTTCATCTCATCAAGCAGGCGCTCGCGAATGGCGGCGTCGCCCTCGGCCGGAGCCGGCGCCTTGCGAGCGAGGCTGACCATCGCATGCATGATGTTGGAGCGGGTCACGATGCCGACGACCTTGTTGCCGCGGGTGACCGGTACGCGCTTAATTCGGTACCGCTCCATCATGTGCACCACGTCCTCGAGTGCCGCGCCTTCGTCGATCGTGCGCACGATGTCGGTCATCACCTCGCCGACATTTTTTCCGTGCGAATGCGTGTATTCGTCGGCGATACGCCCAGGCCCCATGACAAATTCGAGCCAGCGCGAGCGCCGCTTTTCGGTGCGTGTTTCCTGACGGCGCAAGAAGTCGCCTTCCGAGAGGATGCCGACCAGCGTTCCGGTTTTGTCGATCACCGGCAGCCCGCTGATGTGATGCTGGAGCATCAATCGCGCCGCCTGCAGCACGGTCGTCTCGGGCGGCACGGAGATGACGTTGGTGGTCATCACGTCCTTGACTTTCATGGCAAGTCCCTCCTTCGTTCGCATCGAGGTAACCACGTCCACCGGCAACGGCGTTGACCCAAGTCAATCGCTTTGAGCAAAAAAATTGCCCCGGCGCAGAGGCCAGGGCAGTTTAGCCAAACAACAGTCGGGGAGGACGACGTCTGGCATTCAAAACTCAATCAGCCGTTGAGACGGTTCAGCGCGTTGCGATTGCGCAGCACGATACGGCGGGATGTCGGCACTGCGATCGCGGCCGAATTCTCGAGCTGCGTGAGCGTGCGCGACACGGTCTCGATGGTGAGGCCGAGATAATCGGCGATGTCCTGGCGTGACATCGGCAAGCTGATTTCGTCGCTCTTCGGGAAACGACTGGCCATCTCCAGAAGGAATCCGGCGACGCGCTCCTGCGCCGTCTTGATGAGCAGCAGGATGTGGTCCTGCACGCGCTGCAATTCGCCGGCGGTCATCGTCCACAGCTCGCGGGCGACGGCGGTGTCGCGGGCGGCAAGGCCGATCACGCTCGAGCGCTTGATCACCAGCACCTTGGCGTCGACGATTGCCTCGGCGGAGAATGTATGAACGTCGCCCACTTCCAAGCCGAACGTGTCGCCCGGCAGATAGAAGGCGCCGATCTGGCGGCGGCCGTCGTTGAGGACCTTGTAGGTGCGCACGGTACCGCTGATCACCTTATAGATGTATTCGGCCGGCTCGTTCTCGCCGTAAATCTCGGCGTCGCGGGCAAACGGCATCGGCGCGCCCATGAACTCGATGGCGCTGCTCGCGCCGCGCGGGCTCACCGCAGGAACCGGCCGCACGGTGCGGACGGCAGGCTGAACCGAGATGGTGCGGGCGGCGGTCTGGGTGAGCATGGCTGTAATCCTTTTCTGATCGGATGCTCAGCGGATTACCGCCCGCGACCGGCGGCAGAAATTCAGATAATCTCCATAGGGGCTATCCCGGAGGCCTTTGGGGGTTCTGACTGGCGGACCGGCTATGTCGCAAGTCGCTGTGAAATCAACCGTTTCTTCTCCTGCTCAGCTCACGCTGCGCCGCTATCTCGTTGCGCCGGTGGCGGTTGGCGTCATGTTTTTGCTGCGCGAGGCGCTCGGGCCAATTCTGCACGACACCGCGTCTTATCTTTACTTCGTCCCCGCCGTGATCGTGTCGGCCGGCATCGGCGGGCTATGGCCTGGGCTCTTGGCCAGCACACTCAGCATCATTGCGATCTTTTTTTTCCTGACGAACGTCACGCCGTTTGACACACCCAGCCTGGTCAACAACGCCGCCTTCATCCTCATCTCAATCGGCGTCTCATGGGGCGGCGAATTGTTGCTGCGCGGACGCGTGCGCGCGAACGCGATGGCGCAAGACGCGCAGGCGCGCGAAGCGCATCTGCAATCGATCCTCGACACCGTGCCGGAGGCGATGATCGTCATCGACGAGCGCGGCAGCATGCAATACTTCAGCATTGCCGCCGAGCGGCTGTTCGGCTTCAAAGCCAGGGAAGCGATCGGGCAGAACGTCAAGGTCCTGATGCCGTCGCCGTATCGGGAAAACCACGACGGCTATCTGCACCGCTACCGCACCACCGGCGAGCGGCGCATCATCGGCGTCGGCCGCGTCGTCGTCGGCCAGCGCAAGGACGGCTCCACTTTTCCCATGGAGCTTGCGGTCGGCGAGATGCGCTCCGGCAATCAGCGCTTCTTCACCGGCTTCATCCGCGACCTGACCGAACGGCAGATGACGGAAGCGCGGCTGCAGGAACTGCAGGCCGAGCTCGTGCATATTTCCCGCCTCACCGCCATGGGCGAAATGGCCTCGACCCTGGCGCACGAGCTCAACCAGCCGCTGTCGGCGATCAACAATTATCTCAAGGGCTCGAAGCGGCTGCTCGAGGGCGCGAGCGACGAGCGCGCGGCGACCATGCGCGATGCGCTCGACAAGGCGGCGGACCAGGCGATGCGCGCCGGGCAGATCATCCGGCGGCTGCGCGATTTCGTCTCCCGCGGCGAAAGCGAGCGGCGCGTCGAGAACGTGACCAAACTCGTGGAGGAGGCAAGCGCGCTGGCGCTGGTTGGCGGCAAGGATCGCGGCGTGCGCGTGCAGTTCAAGTTCGACCCCGCGGTCGACCTCGCGCTCGCCGACCGCGTGCAGATCCAGCAGGTGCTGCTTAATCTCATCCGCAACGCCATCGAGGCAATGGAGGAAACGACAACGCGCGAGCTCGTCATTTCGGTGGCGCCAATCGAGGATACGCACATCAAGATCAGCGTCGCCGACACCGGCCCCGGCATCGCCCCCGAAATCGCTCAACAGTTGTTCCAGCCTTTCATCACCACCAAGAGCCAGGGCATGGGTGTCGGTCTCTCGATTTCGCGCACCATCATCGAGGCGCACGGCGGCCGCATCTGGGTCGAGAGCAACCCGGGTGGCGGAACGATCTTCAACTTCACGCTGGCGGCCGTGAACGAAGGGAATATCGACGATGCAGCATGAACCGGTTGTCTACGCGATCGACGACGACGAGGCGGTGCGCCATTCGCTTGAGTTTCTGCTGAAGACCGCGGGCATTGCGGTGCGTAGTTTCGATTCGGCCAAGGCTTTTCTGGAGATCCTGCCGCAAATCCGCTCGGGCTGCATCGTCACCGACGTGCGCATGCCGGAGGTTACCGGCATCGACCTTTTGCGCCGCGTCAAGGAGCTCAAGATCGACGTGCCCGTCATCGTCATCACCGGGCATGGCGACGTCGCACTCGCCGTCGACGCCATGAAAATGGGCGCCGTCGATTTCCTGGAGAAGCCGTTCGACGACGATCTGCTGATCTCTGCGGTGCGCTCGGCGCTGAGCACGGAGGCGGACACCGCCAAGCGCAAGGCCGAGCACGCCGAAATCCACGACAAGCTTGCCTCGCTGTCGAACCGCGAGCGTCAGGTGCTGGAAGGGCTAGTCGCCGGCAAGCCCAACAAGGTGATCGCCTTTGACCTCGGCATCAGCCCGCGCACCGTGGAGATCTACCGCGCCAACGTGATGACCAAGATGACGGCGAACAGCCTGTCGGAACTGGTGCGCATGGCGATGACGGCGGGAATTCTCGAGGAAGGCAGCAAGGACCAGTCCTAGTCGGCGGCGCGCGCCAAGCGTTTGATAAACTCGGCGCTGAGAAGATAGCCGCCCACCAGGGCCGCTATCGCCGCAACCAGACTCAAGGGCATCGGCACGAATGCGAACGCGGTCCGCAGCGGACTGGTGACGATCGCGAAGGCGGCAAGCAACGCCGCGAGCGAGCTTGCCACCAGCGCGGGATGCGCGCGGCTCGCCCAGGGCGAGCGGGAGGTACGGATGACAAAGATCACCAGAATCTGCGTTGCCATCGACTCGATGAACCAAGCGGTGTGAAACTCCTCGGCGCCGGCCTTGAAGATCTGCAACAGCACGGCGAAGGTGGCGAAATCGAACAGCGAGGACAATGCGCCCATGATGATCGTGAAGCGCAGAATCGCGCGCATATCCCAGGCGCGCGGCCGCGCGACATCCTGCGCGTCAACTTCATCGAAGGGAATGCCGATTTCGGAGAAGTCGTAGATCAGGTTGTTGAGCAGGATCTGCACGGGCAGCAGCGGCAGGAACGGCAGCACCAGCGAGGCAAGCGCCATCGACAGCATGTTGCCGAAATTCGATGAGGTGCCCATGCGCACGTATTTCTGGATATTGGCAAAGGTCCGTCGTCCTTCTTCCACGCCATCGGCGAGCACGCCAAGATCGGGGGCCAGCAGGATCATGTCGGCGGCGGCACGCGCGATGTCGGTGGCGCCGTCGACCGAAAGCCCGACTTCGGCGGCGTGAATGGCCGGCGCGTCATTGACGCCGTCGCCGATGAAGCCAACGGTGTGACCGCGCATCTGCAAGGCACGGATGATGCGCATCTTCTGGTCGGGCGAGATGCGGGCAAAGAGGTCGGCGGTTTCGACGCGCGCCACCAGAGCCGGCTCGTTCAGGCCCTCGACGTCCTCGCCGGTGAGCAGCTCGCGCGCGGGAATCTTGAGCACCGCGACCAGGTGACGCACCACCGCTTCGTGATCGCCGGAAATGACCTTGACGCGAACGCCGGCCGCGGCGAGGCGGCCGACCGCGACAGCCGCGCTCGGCTTCGGCGGATCGACGAATACGCAGAAGCCGGCAATCGTCAAATCGCGCTCGTCCTCGGGGCGAAGCTCATGGATGTCGGCCGGCATGTCCTTCCAGGCGACGGCAAGCAGGCGAAAGCCCTGCGTCGATTGCTCGGTCAACTGCTTGTTGAACACCGCCGTAGCGGCATCGTCGAGCGGCTCGCTGCGTCCGTCGCCGGCATCGACCGCGCTCGATCGTGCCAGAATGGCCTCCGGGGCGCCCTTGAGAACGAGGATGCGCTTGCCGTCGTTTTCCGCCAGCACTGACACGCAACGGCGATCAAAATCGAAGGGAATCTCATCAATCTTGCGCCAGCCCTGCAATTGGTCGCCGCCGCCGTACTGGATGATGGCGTCGTCGAGCGGGCTGTGGATGCCACCGCCAAACCCGGCGTTCACCGCGGCGAGGGTCAAGACTCGCTGGCTGTCGACGCCGTCGATCCCGGGATGTCCGACCAATGAGATTTTTGCTTCGGTCAGCGTTCCGGTTTTGTCGGTGCAAAGAACGTCCATGGCGCCAAGATCGTGAATGGCGGCGAGCCGCTTCACCACCACCTGCTTTGCCGCCATGCGCATGGCACCACGCGATAAGGTCACCGTGGTGATCATCGGCAAGAGCTCGGGCGTGAGACCGACGGCCAAAGCGACCGCAAACAGAAACGACTCCAGCGCCGGCCGCCCATAAAGGAGGTTTACCAGCAGCACAAAGAGGACGAGAAAAACGGTCAGTCGCAAGATCAACAGGCCAAGGCGGCGCAGGCCGCGCTCAAAGGCGGATGGAGGTTCCGCGCTCGCCAGCGCCGCGGCGATGCCGCTGAATCGCGTCGCCGTACCGGTCGCCACCACCAGCATGGTGGCCTCGCCGTTGATGACAGACGTACCGGCGAACAAGGCGTTGAAGGCATCGGCCGGCTCGCTCGCCTGGCAATCGCCGGTGCGCTTTTCCACCGGATAGGGCTCGCCGGTCATCAGCGCTTCGTTGACATGCGCACTGCGACCCGCAATCAGAATGCCGTCGGCGGGAATGAGGTCCCCGGCGCGCAGCTCGACGATGTCGCCGGGCACGACTTGCTCAATCGGCAGCGAAATTACCGCACCATCGCGGCGCACATCGGCATGGATTGCCACGGACCGCTTGAGCGCCTCTGCTTTGGCCTCCGCCCTTTCCTCCTGAACGACATCGAGCATGATCGAGAGGCAGACAACGGCGACAATGATGGCGAAGCTGGCGATGTCGCCGGTGAAGCCGGAAATTGCCGCAGCTACCAGCAGGATCGCGACCAGCGGCTCGGCGAAGCGCTTGGCGATCTTCACCACCAGGCTGCCGCGAACGGGGGGCGTCACGGAATTGAGCCCAATGCGCGAAAGGCGCGCGTGGGCTTCGGCCGTGGTCAGACCGCCACTTTTGCTCTGCAGGCGCTCATACAGTGCAGCGAGAGGCAGCCGCCAGTAGTCGTCATGCGGACCATTGTCCGGCTTTCGCGCTCGTGGCCGAGCGGCGGACGAAAACGGGAATCCCCACATGGGCGGACTTTCTGGTCGGCCTAAGTCAACCCCGGCACGCCCGCCATCGTTCGACTTCGCTCAGCTTGGCCTGCGGACGCTCGGCGACGATGTCGCGGCGGCCACGATAGATCGCCCCCGCTTCGCCGTCGACCGAGAGCCAACCGGCCTGTTTGATGCCGCTGTCGCCGAGGTGACGGCGGTATTAAGCCAGATCGTTCATGTAAACATCATAGTCCGCCGTAAGGCGGCGAAAGCGCTTTCACGGCGCGAATCAACGACTTATCGGCCCGGTGCGGCGCCGGCTCGAAGCCGAGTTCGCCGCTGATCGCCGACATCTTGTCGAGGCTTGCTGGGTAGAGCATCACTGCATGGCGGACGCCCTGTGCGGCAATCGTGACCAGCAGCCGCTCGAGCAGGCGCGTCGCCAAGCCCTTCTCGCGCAGGTCGGAGCGGATGATGACGGCGCATTCGGCTTCGTCGAGATCGGGATCGGCCGCCGAGCGCGCAAGGCCGGCAATGCGGCTCCCGTCCCAGGCGACCAAGGTCATTTCGCGGTCGTAATCGATCTGGCTCAGCCGCGCCGCGGTCTCATGCGTGCGCGGGCGCAGCGGCGCAAAAAACGGATGCCAAAGATCGCGGTCGTCGATCTCATCGGCGAAGCGGCGCAGCGCCGGCTCGTCCTCGGGCCGGATCGGACGCACGGCGCAGCTTTCGCCTTCGCCCAACGCGATCGTGGTTTCGAAACGCTGCGGATAGGGGCGAATGGCAAGGCGCGCCTGGGCGGGCTCTGAGGTCGCGCGAAGGCGCACGCGGCCGTCGACGGCGATGACGCCTTGCGCGTTGCACAGCAACGGGTTGATGTCGAGCTCGACAACCTCGGCATGCTCGGCGACGATACGGCTAAGCTGCATGAGCACATCGACAACGCCATCGATATCGGCCGCCGGGCGGTCGCGATAGCCTTTGAGCAGCGCCGCGACCCGCGTGCGCTCGATCTGCGCGCGGGCAAGCGCGGTGTTGAGCGGCGGCAACTCCAGCGACTTGTCGCGGATGATTTCGACCGCGGTGCCGCCGTGGCCGAACAGGATCACCGGGCCGAAAGTAACGTCGCTGGTCATGCCGGCGATCAGCTCATAGGCGCCGGGCCGGCGCACCATCTCCTGCACGATGAAGCCTTCGCGGCGCGCTTTCGGCAGCACCCGCCGGATTTTTTCCTTCATTGCCTTCGCCGCCGCTTCGACCTCGGCGGCGCCGGCTAGATCGAGCGCGACACCGCCGACGTCGGATTTGTGGATGACGTCGCGCGAGCGAATCTTCAATGCCACCGGCGCCTTGATCTGCATGGCGATGGCCGCCGCGCCTTTGCCGTCGTCGGCGGCTTCCGTGCGCGCGAAGGGAATGCCGTAGCAGCCGAAGAAGGCGGCGACCTCCGCGGGATCGAGCCATTCGCGCGTGTCGTCAAGCGCGGCGCGGATGATCTTTCGCGCGCGGGCGACATCGGCTGGCGTGGCCGTTGTCGGCGCGACCGGCGTTTCCAGAAGCAGCTCCTGGCTCTGCCGGTAGCGCACCAGATACATGAAGGCGCGCACCGCGCGCTCCGGGGTTTCGTAGTCGGGCACATGCGCGGCGACGAGTTGGGCGCGGCCCTCCTGCACGCTGACGTCGCCCATCCAGCACGCGAATGCGTTCTTCTTCTGTTGCGCGCCCGGCCGCGACAAGGCATCGGTGAAACCTTTGGCGGCCTCGGCGGCGGAGACGATGGCGGTCGGGCAATAGGCGACGAGCAGCGCGTCGCTGTCGGGGTCGTCGAGCATGATCTCGACCGCATCGGCATAACGCTTGGCATCGGCATCGCCGATGATGTCGACCGGATTGCCATGACTCCAGGTGGCGGGCAGCACCTTGTCGAGCTTGGCGATGGTTGCTTCCGGCAACGTCGCCAGATGACCGCCCTCCTCGATCAGCCGGTCGGTTGCCAGAACGCCGGCGCCGCCGCCGTTGGTGACGATGGCGAGACGATTGCCGTTCGGCGACCGCGTGCGCGCCAGCGTCGCCGCGGCATCGAACAGCTCCTCGACCTCGTTGACGCGCAGCATGCCGGCACGGCGGAAGGCGGCGTCGTAGACGACGTCGGCGCCGGCGAGCGCGCCGGTATGCGAGGTCGCGGCGCGCGCGCCTTCCGCGGCACGGCCGCTTTTCACCACGATTACCGGCTTGATGCGCGCCGCGCGCCGCGCCGCCGACATGAACTTGCGCGCCGCGGTCACCGCTTCGGCGTAGATGAGGATGGCGCCGGTCTTTTCGTCGAGCGCAAAGTGGTCGAGCAGATCGCCGAAATCGACGTCGGCCATGTCGCCCATGGAGACGATAGCGGAAAAGCCGATGCGCCGCGGCAGCGCCCAGTCGAGCACGGTGGTCGCTATGGCGCCGGACTGGGTGAGGAAGGCGATGTTGCCGGGCAAGAGCGCCGCCGGCGCGAAGGTGGCGTTGAGCCCGATCGAGGGCACGGCAATGCCGAGGCAGTTCGGCCCGACGATGCGTAAAAGATGCGGGCGCGCCGCGGCGAGCAACTCGTCGGCGCGCTCGCGGCCCTTGGCCACCTCGCCTTCGGCAAAGCCGGCGGTGAGCACAACCGCGGCGCGGGTGCCGCGCCGGCCCAACTGGTCGATGAGGCCGGGAACGGCATCGGGCGGCGTGGCGATCACGGCGAGATCGGGGATAATCGGCATCGCGGCGATGTCGGCATAGGCCATGATGCCGTGAACTGCCTGCGCGCGTGGATTGACCGGTACAATGGGTCCGCTGAAGCCGGCGCGTAGCATGTTCGCCATCAGCGCGGCGCCCACCGAATGCGGCTTGTCGGTCGCCCCGATCATGGCGATCGAGCGCGGGCCAAACATGCGATCGAGATTGCGAATGGACATGCGGTTAGCTTTTGCGGCGTTCGACCATTCCGGCATTGAGGCTCATCAATGAGACCTTTCCATGCGGAACAGAGTACCTATCCATGGCAAGTGAGAGATTAACCGCTTGCGCACGCTCCGTAGCTTCCCCTAAGGGGCAAATCTGAATTTTTTACAGAAGGCTCATGTGCCACATGTGCACGCATGAAAAAGCCGCAGCCCGCCCCATTTGAGCAGCAACACATGGCCGATTGCCTGCGGGCCCAGGCGCGTCTGTGCGAGCAGATCGCCGCGCAATGCTGGAACGAAGAAAAGGCGAAAAAGTTCGCCGCTATGGCGCAGGACTGCAAAAACGCAGCCGAGGAAAAGACAACCGTGACCCCGGCTGTGTGGCCCGCCGCGATTTCCTAGCGCGTCGGATGCCGGTTCGGTAGCCGCCATCCTCAGTTGGAATGAAGACGGCGTCGTGGCCAGATTCCCAGGGCACGTGCGGAGATTATTGGGTTCCAGCACAAGGAAGTCGCAGCCAACCAGAATGAGCGGGTGAGCTGTCGTCAAGACCTCGAATGCATTTAGCATTCGTGCTCCGAGATCGGCCCGTGCAGGTTGATATTATATTTCGTTGCAGCGACGAGCTAAGGCGTTTGGCCGACCAGCGGCTTACCCACTAATGGGTCTTCGGATTCGTGTGTGGTGCGGCGATCACAACCCTGCGCACCCTGCTTCAGCTTTCTACAATTGCGATTCTCGCACTGTCGTTTTCGTCAGCGCTCGCGACACCTGCAAATCCAGTCAAAGTCGAGAAGACATCAGCAGGAACTGTGTTGGCGAACGACCGCGGTATGACGCTTTATTCAGAACCGGCACATCCAATTGTTCTGGCGACTGTGCGGCCGCATGGCCCCCTTCATCGCGCGCGCTAACGCCCCGTCAGTGGTATTGGAGCTCCGTGACGAGATCAATGGAAAGAGGCAATACGGCAAGCCATTATTTGCGGGCGCCTGAGCCCGCACCCGACAGATACCCGACAGACGTTCGATTTTCCAACGCGGGCGCATGCATTCTTGCACAGTCGCAGTGGAACCAAGGTCGATAGTTCCGACTTAAAATCGAAGAGTTCCATCTCTCGGATCTCGCAAAAAAGGGGGGCGCGGGAAGGCAATCGGCGTTGCCCATATTCGGCCCGAGAGCGGACCTGTTCATGAATGCGGCGCTGATTGTCGGCGGCTGCGTATTCGCGTTCTTGCTCTTGGGCGTCTGGGTCGTTCCCGTCATGGGTTACAACACGCAAGACCGTTATGCGCCCCAACAACCGGTACCCTTCAGCCACAAGCACCACGTGAGCGGTCTCGGCATCGACTGCCGCTACTGCCACACCGACGTCGAGAAATCCTCGAATGCCGGCATGCCGTCGACGACGATCTGCATGACCTGTCATTCGCAGATCTGGACCAACGCCGCGATGCTGGCTCCGGATCGCCAGAGCCTCGCCAACAACAAGCCGCTGCGCTGGACACGCGTCTACTCCCTCCCTGATTACGTTTATTTCGATCACAGCATCCACATTGCCAAAGGCGTCGGCTGCACCGAATGCCACGGCCCGATCGGCGACATGGAGCTCACCTGGAAGGCAACCACACTCTACATGAGCTGGTGCCTGTCCTGTCACCGCGATCCGGCGCCACACCTGCGCCCTAAGGATCAGGTGTTCAACCCGCACTGGCAGCGCACCGCGTCAACGCCATCCGGCAAGACGCTGATGGCCGAATATCACATTCATCCGAACAACCTGACCGATTGCGGGATATGTCACCGATGACGCAAACGCCCCGCACCTACTGGCGCAGTTTGGAGGAACTGGCGGAAACACCGGAGTTCGCTTCGGTCGTTGCGCGTGAATTGCCGCGCTTCGGCGACATGGTCAACTCCTTTGACCGACGGCGCTTTCTGCAATTGATGGCGGCGTCGATGGCGCTTGGCGGGCTTTCGGGCTGCGGTCCCGAGGCCGCGCCGCGCCAACTCCTTCCTTACGTCGAAGCGCCTGAAAACGTCATCCCCGGACGTAATCGCTATTACGCCACCGCCACGACGACGAATGGCTACGCGACGGGTGTTCTGATCGCCAATCAGATGGCACGGCCGTTCAAGGTCGAAGGCAATCCCGACCATCCAGCAAGCCTCGGCGCGGCCAGCGCAATCATGCAAGCGAGCATTCTCGAGCTCTATGACCCGCGCCGCGCCCAGGTCATCTGGGGCGCAGGAGACATACAAGCCTGGGACGGGCTCATCGCAGCGTTGCATGAGCGCCGAGACACCCTGACCGCGAAAAAAGGTGAAGGTCTTCGCATTCTGACCGGTGCAACGGGTTCACCGAGCTTGGCGGCGCAGATGGCAAACCTGCAACAGCAGTTTCCCGGCATGCGATGGCATCATTGGGAACCGCTGCATCGCGACAATGAATTGACTGCGGCGACAAAAGGCTTCGCGCGTCCCGTCGACCGGATATTCGATTTAAGCGCGGCAGACCGGATTTTCGGAATCGGCAGCGACCTCATCTCGACCACGCCCGGTTGGCTCGTCTATGCGCGCGCATTCGCGGCAAAACGGCGGCCGACAGAAACCAGCGGCAAGATGAGCCGTGTCTATGCGATCGAAAGCACACCGACGCTGCTCGGCGCCAAGGCAGATCATCGCTTGCCCATGCGGCCCGACGAGATCGCGACATCGCTGCGCTATCTCGCCGCCTTGCTGGGCGCTGGCCCCAAACAATGGATGCAGCAGAATAACCGGCACGCGGACTGGCTGAAGGCGGCGGCCGGCGATCTGAACGAGCACAAAGGCCGGTCGCTCGTTCATGCCGGCCGCGAGCAGCCTGGGGAAATTCATCTGCTCGCCGACGCCATCAACAACACGCTGGTCAACTTCGGCAAGACGGTTCGGCTGATTGCGCCGGCGCATATAACAGCCGGTTCGGACCTTGCGTCACTCACCGAGCTGACGCACGACATGGCCGCCGGCAAGGTCGACACACTGCTGATATTCGGTAGCAATCCGGTTTATAGCGCGCCCGCCGATCTCGATTTCGCCCGCGTTCTGGCGCACGTCCCGTTTTCTGTCTGTGTCGCGCTTTACGAGGATGAAACCGCGCTCGCTTGCAAATGGCGTGTGCCGGCAAAGCATGAATACGAGGCCTGGGGCGACGCGGTCGCATTCGACGGCACCGTCACGATTCAGCAGCCTCAGCTGCGGCCGCTCTACGGCGGCCACTCACCGCAACAGGTGCTGGCGATCCTGCAAGGACGGCTCACGCCCGACGATTACACGTTGGTGCGTGGCTATTGGCAAAAGCGCGCCCAGCAGGAGAACCGCGGCGACTTCGAAGCGTTCTGGCGCGACGCTGTGCAGAAAGGCGTTGTCTCCAATACCGCCGCTTCGCCACTGAACCTCGCGCCGACGAGTGGCGTCACTGCGCAAATGCCGGGGCCGACGGCGCAACCACAGAGCACGTTGCAGGCCTTGTTCCGGCCGGACGAGGGTACCTGGGACGGCCGTTACGCCGACAATGCCTGGCTGCTCGAGATGGCGCGCCCGTTCACACGCCTGACCTGGGACAATGCCGCGCTTATCGCGCCGGCCACGGCGAAAAAGCTCCGCATCGCCACGCACGACATCGTCGAAATCGCCGTCAACGAGCGGAAGCTGAAGGCGCCGGTCTTTGTCCTGCCCGGCCAAGCCGAGGATTGCGTGACGCTGCCGCTCGGCTGGGGCCGCACGGCCGGCGGTCTCGGCGTCGGCGCCGGCTTCGACGCCTATCGCGTGCGGATCGCCTCCGATCCGTGGACCACCGGGATCTCTTCGATCACCAAGGCCGAAGGGAATTATTGGCTGGCGACGACGCAAGGGCATGATCGCGTCGAAGGGCGCGATCTCATCCAGGAAGCGGACCTCGATCAGTTCAATAAAAATCCCGCCTCAATTATCAAGAAGAAGAAAGACGAGTCGCTCTATCCGCCATATCAGTATCCCGATCGCGCCTGGGCGATGGCGATCGATCTGAATTCCTGCATCGGCTGCCAGGCCTGCACTATCGCCTGCCAGGCCGAGAACAATGTGCCCATCGTCGGCAAGGACCAAGTGCATGCGGGCCGCGTCATGCACTGGCTGCGCATCGATCGCTACTACTCGGGGTCGCCGGATAATCCGGATATCGCGTTCGAGCCAATGCCCTGCATGCAGTGCGAGAACGCGCCATGCGAGGTCGTCTGTCCAGTGCATGCCACGGTCCACGACCACGAGGGCCTCAACCTGATGGTCTACAACCGCTGCGTCGGCACTCGGTTCTGCTCGAACAATTGCCCGTACAAGGTGCGCCGCTTCAATTTTTTCGCTTATGCAGCATCAACCGATCGCGCCCGCGAGTCCTGGAATCCGGACGTGACGGTCCGCAGCCGCGGTGTGATGGAAAAGTGCACCTATTGCATTCAGCGCATCAGGACCACGGAGATCGCCGCCGATCGCGACAATCGGCAAATTCATGACGGCGAGATCGTCACCGCCTGCCAGCAGAGCTGTCCGACACAGGCTATTGTTTTCGGCGACCGCAACAATCGCGACAGCGCCGTCGCCAAGCGCAAGAGCGCGCCGACAGATTACGTGCTGCTTAACGAGCTAAACACGCGACCGCGCACCAGCTACAGCGCGCTCATCCGCAATCCCAATCCCGCGATCAAGACGGAAGAAGCATGAGCACGACCTTCCCCGGCGAATTGCCCGCCGACGCGCCCATCGTTGGGCCTGATGTCACGCTCGGCTCGCTGAGCGAAGAGGTGAGCAGCCGCGTGCTGATGCGGCGCGCCCCGCTGTGGTGGTGGGTCGGCTTTACGATCGCGTCCCTGCTGCTGCTGGTGCTCATTATCCAGATGGGATGGCTGTTCATCGGCGGCATCGGCATCTGGGGCGTGGAAATACCTGTCGCCTGGGGCCTGGCGCTTGCTGAATACGTGTGGTGGATCGCGCTGGCGAGCGGCGGCACCATCGTCTCGGCGCTGTTTTTCCTGACGCGGTCGCCCTGGCGCTCCGCGACCAACCGCATCGCCGAAAGCATGCTGCTGTCGGCGGCGCCGTGCGCTGGCTTGATGCCGATCATGCATCTCGGCCGGCCGGGCCTGTTCTACTGGCTGTTTCCCTATTCGAACGTGATGGGCGTGTGGCCGCAGGCGCGCAGTCCGCTGTGGTGGGATTTCATATGCCTCATCTGCTACATCCTGATGTCGCTGATGTACTACTACGTCGGCATCCTGCCGGATCTCGCGACCGTTCGCGATCTCGCGCAGAGCAGAACCAAGCAGATCTTCTACGGCATCCTTTCGCTCGGCTGGCGCGGCTCGAGCCGTGAATGGGCCAACCAGCGCGTCGTTTACGCCATCATGTCCGCGATCATGGCGCCGATGGTCATCTCGGTGCACAGCGTCGTCGGTCTCGACTTCGCCGGCGGACTGACCCCCGGCTGGCACGACACGCAATTCCCGCCCTACTTTTTTTTCGGCGCCGTCATCTCCGGCACCGCGTTGATCATCATGCTCACGATACTGGTGCGCTGGGGCTACGGCCTGCAGGACCTGCTCACCGAATATCATATGAACGCGATGGCGAAGGTGATGCTGGTCGGCAGCCTGTTGCTCACTTACTCGTATATCTGGGAAGCGTTCGGCCCGATTTACGGCAGCGCCGCAGCGGAAAAGACCGAATTCTTCCACCGGATTTTCGGATTCACCGCCCTGCCGTTCTGGTCCGAGAAGACGCTCACTGTGATCGTCCCGCAACTTCTCTGGTTTCCCGCCGTCCGCCGCAATCTTCTCCTGCTGTTTCTGATTTCGGCCGGCGTCATCGTCGGCATGTGGCAGGAGCGCTTCGTCTTCGTGACGGCAAGCCTCGAGCACAACTCCATTCCCTCCTACTGGGGCGTGTACTTCCCGACCTTCTGGGACTGGGCAGCGCTTGCCGGCACGATCGGGCTCTTCCTCACGCTGTTTTTCCTGTTCCTGCGCTTTGCCCCGATCGTCTCTTTGGCGGAGGTGCGCGAGATCGTCGAAGAGGAGAAATCGCAGTGAGCGACATTTTCGGGATCATCGGTGTTTTCGATACGCCCAATGCCGTCAAGCACGCCGCCACGTCTGTGCGCGACGCCGGCTACCGCAGTTTTGAAGCTTATACACCCTATCCCGTGAAAGGCTTGCAGCAGATCGTCCATCCCGGCCCGCGCCGGTTGTTGCCGCTTCTGATGTTCGGCGGTGCCATTTTCGGTGCCGTTTGGGGCTACTGGATTCAGTTCTGGGACGAGGTGGTGAACTATCCGATCAATGTCGGTGGCCGGCCGCATAACAGTTGGCCAGCATTCACCGTATCGACCTTCGAATTCATGGTGCTCTGCGCGGTCGCGGCCGGCCTGCTCGGCCTGCTCGCAGCATCGCGCCTGCCGAAGCTCTATCATCCGCTTTTCAACGCCAGAAGCTTCCCTCGCGCCTCGCGCGACCGCTTCCTCATTTGCATCGAGGCCGCAGACCCGCGCTTTGATCCTGAGTCCATTGGCCAGCTGTTCGAGCAACTCGGCGCCGAACGCATCGAGAAGGTGCGGGCGTGAGACTGGTGTCGGCCATCGCCTTCGCGAGTCTGACCGTCGCTCTCGCGGCCTGCGACAACATGGCCAATCAAGCGCGGATGAAGCCATTCGAGCTGCCCTATGGCTCTCAGCACAAGTGGCCGCTTAAGCCTGTGCCGCACACGGTTGCGCGCGACGAGCCGCTTAATCCTCCGGCTGAACCGCCGGTGACCATGGCGCTGCTCAAGCGCGGCCAGCAGCGTTTCGACATCAATTGTTCGCCGTGCCACGGCGTGGACGGCGACGGCAACGGCATCATCGTGCAGCGCGGCTTTCCGCATCCGCCCTCCTACTACAGCGAAAAGCTGATCAATGCGTCGAACCAGCATTTCTACGACGTCATCACCCATGGCTATGGCGTGATGTACCCTTACGCCGACCGCGTCGAGCCCGCCGACCGCTGGGCCATCGCCGCCTATATCCGCGCGCTGCAGGCGAGCGCGACCGCGCAGATTTCGGATGTGCCCCCGGATAAACGTGAGGCGTTGCAATGACGTTCGTATCCAGACGGACGGCATTGGTTGCCGGCGGCGCTTGCGCGATCGGTGTGCTCGGCTGTGTCATCGGGCTGCTGCTCGATCCCGCGGCATTTTGCCGCGCCTGGCTGTGCAGCTACGTCTTCTGGCTCGGCCTGCCGCTTGCGGGCGTCACACTCGTTCTGGTGCACGACACCACGGGCGGCGACTGGATGGGTTCAGCGCGGCCCGCTCTCAATGCAGCCATCGCCACGATGCCGCTGGCAAGTTTGGCCGGCATTCCTGCCTTCATCGGTCTGGGCTCGCTTTACTCATGGGTGCACCCGTCGCCCGGCCTCGGCAACGTCTTTTATCTCAACCCCACGGCGTTTTTCGTGCGCTATGTGGCTTACATCGTTCTGTGGAATTTGCTCGCAGCCTATGCCTTGTTCGGACCACGCGGGGGACGCTTCCCGATCGCGCCGGCGCTGTCCTGGATCAGCGGCCTCGGTCTCGTCGTACTTGCGCTTTCGACGAGCTTCGCCGCGATCGACTGGATCCTGTCGCTGGAGCCGAAGTTCTGGTCGTCGATTTTTCCCTACGCGCAGACTGCAAGCTGGTTCAACACCGGATTCGCGATCGTCGTCTTGATGGTTGCCGCGTTCGGCTGGCCCAGCGACGAGCGGCGCGCGCACATGACCGACCTTGCGCAGATCCTGCTCGCGACCACGATCTTCTGGGCCTATGTCGAATTCATCCAGTTCTTGATCATCTGGGAAGAAAACCTCAAGACTGAAATTCCCTGGTACCTGACGCGCATTCACTCCGTCTGGGCGTCGGCAATCTATGTTGGCGCAGCGCTTGGATTCGTCGTTCCCTTCCTGGTGCTACTGTGGGCGCCGAGCAAACGCAATCGCCTCGTCCTCGCAACGATTTGCGTGCTGATCGTCATCAGCCGCATCGCCAACACCTGGCAGTTGGTCTTGCCCGAATTTAGCCCGGGGCCGCCGTTTTGGCTCAACGTCGCGGCCCTACTCGCCCTGGGCGGCGCGATCGCTTTCCCCTTCGCATGGGGCTTGCGCCACATCTTCGCGGATTCCTCGGCAGGCGCTCCCGTCTGGATGGCAGATCATGGCTGATCCGCCCGGCCACCCAATGAACGCGCGCGGCAAGTGGTGGCTGCTCGCGCTGGCCGCATCGTTCGCTCTAGCTGTTTGGATGTTCATGATGCCTTCGACACCTGACACTGCGACAGAGCCGGCCTTGGCTGACCGCGGCAGTTACCAGCGCGAGAATCCCGACACCGCCTTCGAACCGTCCGATTGGAATCTCGCGCCGGTCGCAATTGTCTATGTCGGGGCGCTGATCCTGATCGTCGTCTCGTGTTTTGTCCTGATGGCCGCCTACCCCGCTTCCTTGCCGGACGTTGCGCGCACGCTGCGCATTCACCCACCGGGTCCGCTGTTGCAGACGGACCCGCAAGCAGAATTCCGGCATGTACGCGCGGGAGAGGAAAAGCGCCTCAACGCGTACTACTGGACCGATAAATCGAAGGGGACAGTGCACATCCCGATCGAGCAAGCGATGAAAAAGCTGGTGCAGACGGGCATCCCGGGCTTTCCGAAGGCAGGGCAATGAGGCTGACAAAATATATCTTGATGGTTGTTTTTGCGCTCTGCACGGGTGGCTTGATCGCAGTCATCGCGGCGCCGGAGCTTGCTCCGAAGCCCGACAATAACGACGCCGATCTTGCCTTCCAGCCAAACCCCGGCGCGCAACTGCCGCTAAGCGCGAAACTCGTCGATGAGAACGGCCGCTCGGTCACGCTGGGGCGATATTTCAGCAAAACGCCAGTGATCCTCGTGCTCGAATATCTCCGCTGCACGTCGCTTTGCGGCGTCACCCTGCGCAACATCGTCTTCGGCGCCCTCAACAATGTGCCGCTTCAGGCGGGACGCGACTATCAATTCGTCGCCATCAGCATCGATCCGCGCGATGCGCCCGCCGACGCCAAGGCCGCACAGGCGAAATACGCCGCCATGCTCGATCACGGCGGCGGCCTCGGCCTGCACTTTCTCACCGGATCGAAGGCTGCGGTTCGCAAGATTGCCGACACGGTCGGCTTTCATTACCGCTACGACTCGCTGCTCGACGCCTACATTCACCCCGCAGGTTTCATTATTGCGTCGCCGGCCGGCTTGATCAGCCGTTACGTCGAAGGCGTCGCGATTTCGCCCCAGGACTTGATCGCCACCTTGGCAGGCGCCCAGCAAGACAAAACACAAGGCCTGCTCACTCGCATCTTCCTGCTCTGCCACATCCAGGGCGCACCACTCGGGCGCTACACGGTGCCCGTGATGGCGGCGCTGACCATCGCCAACGTCGGGGCGGGACTCACCCTCATCGGGCTCTTCACCGCTATTCACCGCCAGAGTTGAGACATGTATCACTGGATTCCTTTCTGGCCCGACACCGCCGCGACCAATGCGATCGCGGTCAACAATCTTTTTATCGCCGAACTGGGCCTGAGCGCGCTGATCATGGTGACCGTTGTCGGCATGATGGTGGTGTTCTGCATCCGCTATCGCCGCGGCAGCAGCGCCTCGCGCGCCAACCTCACCGAGACCACCTGGCACTTTGAGGTCGGCTGGACGACGGCGACGCTTGCCACCTTCCTCGTGCTCTTCGTCTGGGGCGCCGGAATGTACGTCTGGCTCTACCAGGCGCCGCGCGGCGACATCGAGATCTACGTCGTCGCCAAGCGATGGATGTGGAAGATGGAGCACCCGGGCGGCCAGCGCGAAATCGACGCGTTGCATGTTCCGGTCGACAAGACGATCAGGCTGGTGATGGCGTCGGAAGACGTCATCCACAGCTTTTTCGTGCCCGCCTTCCGCGTCAAGCACGACGTGGTGCCCGGCACGCTCGAAACATTGTGGTTCAAGGCCGACAAGATCGGCACCTATTTTCTCGCCTGCACCCAATTCTGCGGGCTGCAGCACGCGACCATGCAGGGCAAGGTGGTCGTGATGTCCGGGCCCGATTACGCGCGCTGGCTGACGCAACAGGGCGTGCACGAGTCGTTGGCCCAGCAAGGTGAAGAGCTTTTTCGCGCGCACGGCTGCAGCGGCTGCCACGACAAAAACAGCACCGTGCACGCGCCTTCGCTGGTCGGGCTCTATGGCACCATGGTGCATCTGCAGGACGGTACGGTTCGCGTTGCCGACGAGACCTACATCCACGACTGCATTTTCAATCCGCGCAGCTTCACGGTTGCCGGCTATCCACCGATCATGCCCGATTTCTCGGGGCAACTGAACGAGGGCGACGTCCTGAAACTGGTGGCCTACATCAAATCGCTTGGCCATCCGGAGGAGAGGGCCAAATGAGCGTGACCACCGCCGAGCGTGTCCCGCAAGGCGATCCGGTATCGGCGGTGCCGAATTATCTCACCGCCGAGAACACGATTGTCTCGTGGCTTTTCACCAAAGACCACAAGCGCATCGCGCTCTTGTTCTTTGCCTCGATCACATTCTTTTTCTTTGTTGGCGGCTTCGCCGCGACAATGATGCGGTTGAACCTCGCAACCCCGGAAGGCCTGCTGCAGCCTGCGGTCTATAACCGCATGTTCACCATGCACGGCATCATCATGGTCTGGTTCTTCCTCATTCCATCAATACCCGCGACGTTCGGCAATTTCTTCATTCCGATGATGATTGGCGCCCGCGACCTTGCCTTCCCGCGGATCAACCTGGCGAGCTGGTATGTTTTCAACCTGTCGGGCTTGGTCGTGCTCTACGCGCTGGTCATGGGTGGCGCCAACACCGGCTGGACGTTCTACACGCCGCTGTCGACGATTTACGCCAACGGCTACGTTTTCGCCGCGGCGCTGGCCGTTTTCATCAACGGCTTTTCCTCGATCATGACCGGGCTGAATTTCGTGGTGACCATCCACCGCATGCGCGCCCCGGGCATGACCTGGATGCGGCTGCCGCTGTTCGTCTGGGGCATCTACGCGGTGAGCGTAGTGATGCTGACGGCGACGCCGGTTCTGGCCATGGACACCTTCCTGCTCGGCGCCGAGCGGTTTCTTGGCCTCGGCCTGTTCGATCCAACCCACGGCGGCGACCCGCTGCTCTGGCAGCACATGTTCTGGTTCTACTCGCACCCCGCCGTCTACATCATGATCCTGCCCGGCATGGGCGTGGTCAGCGAGATCATCCCCTGTTACGCGCGGCGGCCTGTATTCGGCTATGCCGGCATGACCATCGCGCTGATGTCGATCGCGATCCTCAGCTTCTTTGTCTGGGCGCACCACATGTTCGTGGCCGGAATTTCGATCTATTCGGCAATCGTTTTCTCGCTGATGACATTCTTCGTCGCCGTGCCGTCGGCGATCAAGGTGTTCAACTGGACGGTCACGCTGCACAAGGGCCGCATCGTCTTCGACGCTGCCATGCTTTATGCACTGGGATTCGTCCTGCTGTTCACGCTTGGCGGCGTCACCGGATTGATGCTGGCGACTCTCGCCGTCGACGTCGACGTCCACGGAACCTATTTCGTGGTCGCCCATTTCCACTACATCATGGTCGGCGCGACGGTGAGCGCGTTCTTCGGCGCGTTGCACTATTGGTGGCCGAAAATGACGGGTCGGATGTTCCCCGAGGGCATCGCGCGGTTCGCCGCGATCCTCACCTACATCGGCTTCAACCTCACGTTCTTTCCGCAATTCGTTCTCGGTTATCTCGGCATGCCGCGGCGCTCCTATACTTATCCGGCCCAGTGGCAATCCTGGAACCTGTTGTCGTCGGCGGGCGCTTCAATCCTCGCCATCGCTTATCTCTTGCCACTCTGTTATCTCGGCTGGTCTCTGTTCAAGGGCCGCAAGGCTGCGGCGAATCCGTGGGGCGCGACCGGCCTCGAATGGACGACACCGTCGCCCCCGCCCCAGCACAACTTCAAGCGCACGCCGGTCGTCGAACTCGGGCCCTATTCTTACAACCCCGAAGACGGCAGCTACATCAGCCAGGACGGAACTGCGCATGCGGGGTAGTGCCGCCGTCCTCCGCCCCGAGCCGCAATATGCGAGCCTCGATCAGCAGGGCGACGTTGCCCAGGTCGGCATGTGGGTGTTCCTGGTCAACGAGACCATTTTCTTCGGCGCGTTGATCTTCACCTATTTCCTCTACCGAACCTTCTATTCCCACGACTTCGATATCGCGGCGAAGGACGCGGTGCTGTGGTGCGGCAGCGTCAATTTCGCCTTGCTAGTGACCAGCAGCCTCACCATGGTGCTCGCCATCAACGCGGCCGCGCAAGGTCGGCGGCGGGCGATGATCTGGCTGCTTGTCGCGACTGTCGCGCTCGGTTGCCTTTTCCTCGGGGTCAAGGGCTTCGAGTATTACCTCGACTATCAGGACAAGGTCGTTCCCGTCGTCAATTACCAGGCGAAGCCGGGTGAAGGTCCGGCCGGCGAATTGTTCTGGTTTTTCTATTGGGTGGCGACCGGCCTGCACGCCATCCATCTGACGATCGGCATCGGTCTCGTTCTTTACATGCTGTTGTGGCGAATCCGCCGCGGCGAGATCACGCCCGCCTATTTCGCTCCGCTCGAAGTCGTCGGTATCTACTGGAGCTTCGTCGATACCGTTTGGCTTTTTCTTTACCCCTGCATCTATCTGGTGGGGCGATCATGACCATGGAAACCGACCCGAGGCGGGCGCGCGCGCTTCCCTTCGTCCTGTGGTGGCTGATCTTGCTGGCGTTGTTTGGTGCCAGCATCGTCGTCGCCTTCCTCAGTCTCGGCAGATTAGCGCCGATCATTCAATTCGGCATCGCCGCGATCCAGACGGCGGTGTTGTTCATTTTATTTATGCGCCTGAAGGGGCCGCCGTCGCTGAAATGGGTCTTCGCGGTCAGCGGCTTTTTCTGGCTTCTGTTTCTTTTCGGCCTCAGCATGACCGACTACAGCAACCGGCAGGGCTGGCCGCTGACTCATTACGCCAAGAGGCTGTGAAAATTACGGGCGTGTCCCGCCGGGCGGTGTCGCCAGCCACGCGTATCGTTTTTGCCATGTGCGGAACTTGCACGGCTGGATGTTGTTAACCAAAGAGCTAACCGAGGATATTCGTTATACGAAAAATACTTGCTCTCTCTGCTGTTGACGTTCGCCCTTGCGGAATACTTCACCAACAGTTCAAGCGATAATAGCGCGCCACCAAATCTTCGAACCCTTGGTGCGGCTGTGCACTTTTTCGGAACAAAGTACAGAGGTTTAAAGAAAACGCGGCGACAGAGAACGCTCGGAGCGCTGATCGGACCTGCCAAGGTCCGGAGGTTTAGCCGAAAGGTGCGTTCTTGCGTCGGCGAGAGAACAGTCTTCCAAAGAGGGCGGAGCGAGTGAGATTCACACTACGGTGACCGTTTCCGCCGGCAAATGTTGCCACTCAATCCTCAAAGTATTGTCTTATGGGAACGCTTACGGGGACGCTATGGTAACGACAACATAAGCAGGGGAAGCAATGATTGATTCCAAATGAAAAAATGGCGCGCCCGAAGAGATTCGAACTCCTGACCCCCAGATTCGTAGTCTGGTGCTCTATCCAGCTGAGCTACGGGCGCTAAGGCCGCCGCGTTTTTTGGCAATGGCCGCGGCGGAACAGGCGACTAGCTATCGTCTCGCTGTTTCATTGGCAAGGGTCGCCGCCGGAGCGCGATCGGCGACCGCCCAAGCCAGCGCCCGATTTTCGACATGGATGCGCAAAGAAGAAACGTCGCAAAGACGAGCGAAAAAACCAGAGCAAACAGCGGCTGGCCCAGCGCCAGCGGCACCACCGCGATCTCCAACATCACGATCCAGTAGTTCGGGCGCTTAACGAAACGATAAGGCCCGCGCGCAACCGGCGCGGCGCCGGGCACGACGGCGTGGTCCAGCGACCGCCAGGCTTTCAACCGCCCAAACTCGGCCAGCCTGCAACAGCGCGAAGACGCCGAATCACGGCGGATCGATCGCTCGGGCAGGCCCGAGCAGCCATAGCCCGGCCAGCCAGAAGGCATGCAGCGCCACCAGCAGCGGATAATGCGCGGCGCTAAACTCGACGGCGCCGCTTGCGCGAAGCCGGCGCGTGTTCCGTTGCGCCAGCGCAAGCTCGGCCAGCCGCTGCGCCGCGACGAAAGCAATGAGCCCGCCGCCCTCACCCACGGACCACCTCGAACGAAAGCAAGCTCGCGGCAAAGACGGGACCGAGCGCGGAGAGCACGTCCTGCCCGCGCAGGCCGCGCTTGAGCGCGCGATCAAGCACGAACAGCACGCTCGGCGCCAACATATTGCCGTGACCGCGCAAGGTCTCGCGCTCGTCGCGCAGCGTGCCCCTCTGCAATTCGAGCGCGGTTTCCACCGCGTCGAGCACCTTAACCACTCCGGGGTGGCAGCCGCCCGCCGGCGGCTTCTTCCGTCAGGCGCTGGCGCGCTCGCCGCGGCGGGAACTCAGCTCCACGGCGCGATCGGGAATGCTGATACGGAAGGTGGCGCCGATGGTGCCGTCGACGAGGCGCATCTCGCCACCATGGGCGCGGACTAGTTCGGCGGCGATGGCAAGCCCGAGACCGGCACCACCGGTGCGGGTCGAGCCCTGGAACGCCTCGAACAGATGCGCGCGCGCCTTGTCGGAAATGCCAGGGCCGGTGTCGGAGATTTCGAGCACGGTAACGCTGCCTTCACGGCGGCCGGTGATGCGGATCTGGTCGCGCGCCGGATCACGGGCGCCGCGCGCCTCCAGCGCCTGCACGGCGTTGCGTGCGACATTCACCAGCACGCGAAACAGCTGGTCGTGGTCGGCGTCGACGGTAAGCCCGCGCTCAACGGCGACGATCCAGCGGATCGGCACGTCGAGGCCGAGGCCGAGCGTCTCGTGCACCTCTTCGATCAGCGGCTCGACGTCGATCACCTTGCGCACCGGCGGCGGCTCCTGCGCCGCCCCATAAGACAAGGTCGATTGGCAGAAGGCGATGGCGCGCTCGAGCGCACGCATCAGCTTCGGCGCGAAGCGCTGCACCTTGGGATCCGGCAGGTTGGAAAGCTGATCGGAGAAGAGCTGCGCCGAGGCGAGCAGGTTGCGCAAATCGTGGTTGATTTTCGACACCGCAAGACCCAGTGCAGCGAGCCGGTTCTTCTGGTGCAGCATCGAGGCGAGGTCGCGTTGCATCGCCGCGAGCTCGCGTTCGGTGGTGCCGACCTCGTCGTTGCGGCCGGAATCGAGAATGACCAGCGAAGGATTTTCTGGATCGTCGCGAAAGGCGATCATGTTCTCGGTGATGTGCCGCATCGGCCGCACCAGCAGGTAATGCAGCGAGAAAAAGACGAGCGCGGCGGTAACGCCGGTGATCAACAGCGACACCAAAAGGACGTTGACGGAGAAATTCACCATCGCCTTCTGCAGCGGCGCCTCGTCGATGACGATCTCCAGGAAATCGCCGCCCATGGGCGCCGGACCGACCAGACGGATGACGTCTTTGGGCTGCGAGAAGAACAACGTATCGAACGCGTCCATGATGGCATCCCACCACATCACATGGCGCATATCGACGTCCTGATCGATGCGCGTCGGCATATCCGCGGCGGCGAGCAGCTTGCGTTGCGTGCCCATCTTCAGCGCCAGCGTGTGCGCGCCGATGCTGCTCAGAATCTGCTTGGTCACGCTTTCCGGCAACATGCGGTCCTGCGGCAGGGAATCGAACATCAGCGCCGCCGTGTGCGCGGCGGCGAGACGATCGTTGAGCCAGTTGAGGCGGAAATCGGCGATCCAGGGAACGTAGATCAGCACCTCGGCGAGCGTCACGAACAGGATGGTGAGCGCGAGCAGCTTGCCGGAGAGGCCGAGCCGGGGGCCTCGCAAAGGCGTTGCCGCGTGACGTTCATCGTTGACCGAGATCATCCGCTCTTCAACCGAGGAGTCGCAACCAGGCAATGATGCGCCGCGTCCATGGACGCGTCAAACGCGGCACAAAAAAGTCGAGCGCCGCATTTTTGCCGATTTCGGACAACGTCGGCGCCGGCAGCGCAATATCGGTAAAAGCACGGATATTGAAGCCTCGTTTAATCGCAAGCACCCACGCTCCGATCAATTCGCCGGCCTGCGCGCCGACCACCGTCACGCCCAAGACCTTTCCTTTCGGCGTCATTATCACCTTAACGTGTCCGTGAGTCGCGCGTTCCGCCTGTGCGCGCCTGTTGTCGTGATAGGACCAGCGCGCGACGTTGATCGCGATGCCGCGCCCGCGCGCCTCGACCTCGGTGAGGCCGGCTTGCGCCAATTCCGGCTCGGTCAACGTCACGCGCGCGACGCTCTCGATGCCGGCGTCGATCCTGGCACGAAACAGCGCGTTGCCAATCGCAAGCCCGGCATGGTGGGCGGCGGCGCGCGGCCGGCCAATGGCCGCGCCAATGGCGTAGACGCGCCTGTTCGAGGTTTTCAGCTCCTCGTTTACCTCGATAAAGCCTCGCGCGTCGTGCTTGATGCCGGCAGCCTCGAGCGCAAGGCCATCGAGCACCGGTCTGCTGCCGGTAGCGACGAGCAAATGGCTGCCGCCGCCGTTGCCGGTGCCGCCGTTGCCGCCGTTGCCGTTGCCGCCGTCGCCGCCGCCGAGGACGGCCCGCACGCGGCCGGCAGCGTGCTCGATGCGCGCAATCTTGACGCGACTGCGCAGGACCACGCCCTCGCGCGCGAGCTGAGCGAGCACCAGCCGCGCGCATTCTTCGTCCTCGCCGCCAAGCGGCTCGGCGGCTTCAAGCACGGTGACCGCGCTGCCGAGCCGGCGGAATGCCTGCGCCAGTTCGAGCCCGGTGGTGCCGGCGCCGAGCACGATAAGCTGCTCGGGCAGCGCGCCGAGCGCGAAGATGTTGTCCGCCGTCAGGGTGGGTCCGCTGTCGAGGCCGGGGATCGCCGGCGGCACAGAACGTGCCGCCACCGCGATGATAAAGCGCCGCGCGCGGATTTCATGACCGTCGATGGCGACCGTGCGCGCATCGGCAAATCGCGCCTCGCCCTCGATGATACGCACGCCCAAGCCGGCGAGCCGCGCCGGGGACTCGTTCGGCGCCAGCGCCGCGACCGCGCGCTCGGCATGGGCGCGCACTTTGGCGAAATCCACGGCGACCTCGCCCGCGCTGATGCCGAAGCCGCCGCTGTCGCGCACGGCAGCGGCGCGCCTGGCCGCAGCGATAAACGACGGCAACTTGCTGGCGGCATCGGATTTTGCAGTCGGCTCGACCAGCACCACCGGCACGGCGCACGCGGCAGCGGCCAAGGCCGCATTGGCCGCGCCGGGGCCGCCGCCAATCACGCAGATGTCGGGTGTGAGGATCTCGGCCATCGTATCAGCCCGCCCATCATGCCCGGCGGCCGCAGGCCGGCAAAGCCGGACTCGCCGAACGACAGCCAAGTCCAATTGACGCGCTGCACACCCTCGCCTATAAGCCCGCAAAATCGCGTGCCGATCCGGCGTTTTTTACGCGTTTCCTGTGGAATTGGGGGCGAACGACCCCGGCCTACCGGCCACACGCGGCCAGCGGAGAATTAAACGTGAAGCGGACCTATCAACCGAGCAAGCTGGTGCGTAAGCGCCGCCATGGATTTCGCACGCGCATGGCGACCAAAGGCGGCCGCAAGGTGCTCTCGGCACGGCGCGGGCGCGGACGCAAGCGCCTCAGCGCCTGAACCGGCCCGCTGGCACCGCTCATGCAACGATTGCGGCAACGGGCGGAATTCCTCGCCGCCGCCTCGGGGAGCAAGGTTCCGGCATCGGCTTTTGTGCTGCAGGCGGTGAAACGCAGCGATGCCGGTCCGCCGCGCGTCGGTTTCACGGTTTCACGCAAGGTCGGCAAGGCCGTCGAACGCAACCGAGTGCGCCGGCGCCTGCGCGAGATCGTCAGGCTGTCCGGCGCGGCTTGGATGCGGCCGGGCCATGATTATGTGTTGGTCGGCCGGCGCGCGGCATTGCAGTTGCCGTTTGCCCGGATGACCGAGGACTTCGAAGGGGCGTTGCGGCGCCTGCACGCGGGGCGCGCGCGAACGGCAAAGCGGACCGGCAATGCTGGATAACAAGAATACGATCATCGCCATCGTGCTATCCGCGCTGGTGCTGATCGGCTGGCAGTACTTCTTTGCTGCCCCACAGCTCGAAAAGCAGCGGCAACAAGTCACCGAACAGCAGGCGGCGAAGACCGGCAGCGGCCAACCCGGGCAGGCGGTCAAACCGCCGGTCGCTGCGCCGGGCTCGGCTCCGACTACGGCGCCGGGCGCCGTCCAGGTTCCGGGCGCGGCGGTGCGGCAGGCGACGACGCGCGAGGCCGCCATCAAGGAAAATCCGCGGGTCGCCATCGACACCGGCACCATGGCCGGCTCGATCGATCTCAAAGGGGCGCGTCTCGACGACATCTCGCTCACCCAGTTCCACGAGACGGTCAATCCGAAGTCGCCGCCGATCGTGCTCCTGTCGCCGTCCGGGGCGCCGGAGCCTTACTACGCCGAGTTCGGCTGGACCGGCGGCGCCAACAACACCAAGATCAAACTGCCGACCTCAGACACTGTGTGGAAACAGGAAGGCTCCGGCGCGCTCAGCGTCGGCCACCCGGTTACCCTGACTTACGATAACGGCGAGGGCCTCGAGTTCCGCCGCACCATTTCCGTCGACGACAAGTATCTGTTCACCGTCAAGCAGGAGGTCGCCAACAAGAGCGACAAACCGGTCACGCTCTTCCCCTACGCGCTGGTGTCGCGCCACGGCACGCCGCCGACGCTGGGCTACTCCATCCTGCATGAAGGCCTGATCGGCGTGCTCGGCAGCGAGGGCGAGCAGGAATACACCTACAAAAAGATGCTCGACCTCAAGCCCAACGCGGCGGGCTTAAAATCCGTCGACTTCAACGTCACCGACGGCTGGCTCGGCTTCACCGACAAATACTGGGCGGCGGTGCTGATGCCGGACACCAAGGCGCACCTCAACGCCCATTACTCGACCGCCAAGCTCGGCAATCTCGACACCTATCAGACCGACTACCTGCTCGACGCGCAGACGATCGCACCCGGCGCCACCGGCACGGCCTTCGGCCGCCTCTTCGCCGGCGCCAAGGAAGTCACGGTGGTGGGCCTCAATTACCCGATCGGCAGCGTCGGTGGCTACAACGAGGCGCTGCACCTCAACCACTTCGATCTGCTGATCGACTGGGGCTGGTTCTACATCATCACCAAGCCGATGTTCCTGGCGCTCGACTTCTTTTATCACCTGGTCGGCAATTTCGGCATCGCCATCCTCGTCGTCACCGTGCTGATCAAGGCGGCGTTCTTCCCGCTCGCCAACAAGTCCTACGCCTCGATGGCGAAAATGAAGGCGGTGCAGCCGCAGATGACGGCCTTGCGCGAGCGCTACGCCGACGACAAGGCCAAGCAGCAGCAGGAATTGATGGCGCTCTACAAGCGCGAGAAGATCAATCCGCTGGCCGGCTGCCTGCCGATCGCCATCCAGATCCCGGTGTTCTTCTCGCTCTACAAAGTGCTGTTCATCACCATCGAGATGCGGCATGCGCCGTTCTTCGGCTGGATCCACGACCTCTCGGCGCCGGATCCGACCAACGTCTTCACGCTGTTCGGGCTCGTTCCCTGGGACCCGACGGCGCTGCCGGTGATCGGTTCGTTCCTGCATCTTGGGCTGTGGGCGATCATCATGGGCATCACCATGTGGGTGCAGATGAAACTCAACCCGACGCCGCCCGATCCGGCGCAGGCCATGATCTTCAACTGGATGCCGCTGATCTTCACCTTCATGCTGGCGAACTTCCCCGCCGGGCTGGTGATCTACTGGGCCTGGAACAACACACTCTCGGTCGCGCAGCAGTCGATCATCATGCGCAAGCACGGCGCCAAGATCGAGCTGTTCGACAACATCAAGGCGGTGTTCGTGGGGAAGAAGAAGGCGTAGGGCCAGGCGGGCGAAAATCTCATTGCTCTGCCATGTCGGCTTCATCCCTTAAAGCAGACTCCAAGCATTCCCAGTTGGGTGTCCGCTAAGGGCTCCTGAGCGGACGTGAAAGACTAGATTTGCGATGCCGCTTGACCCCCAATAACGGACGTCAATTCCACGCATGAACGCATAGGGCCCCGCCCTCCCCCTTGATGGCCGGGACAAGCCCAGCCATGACAGTGGATGGACCGCACTGCCCCCTTCACCCGTAGCGAGATCGAGGCCGGGCGCCGCCTGTTCGCCGGAGATTGGCAATTCGTCGCGGCAGCGGGCTCGGAGGGCTCGCTGCCGAGGCCGCGCGGCACCGAGATCGCCTTTGCCGGGCGCTCCAATGTCGGCAAATCGAGCCTGATCAACGCGCTCACCGGACGCAAAAGCCTGGCGCGCACCTCGCGCACGCCGGGGCGCACGCGGGAGCTGATCTTCTTTTGGAACGGCGCCGGTCTCACGCTGGTCGACTTGCCGGGCTACGGCTACGCCGCCGCGGCGAAGACGAAGATCGAAGCCTGGACGGCGCTGATCCACGCTTACTTGCGCGGCCGCGCCAATCTCGCCCGCGTCTATGTGTTGATTGACGCGCGGCATGGGATCAAAGCCGCCGACGAGCCGATCCTCGCGGCGCTGTCGGCCGCGGCGGTCAGTCACCAGGCGGTGCTGACCAAGTCCGACGAGGTGAACGAGGCGGAGCTCGCCCGCCGTACGACTGAGGTCGAGGCGGCGCTTGCCAAGCGCGCCGCCGCCTTTCCCGACGTGCTTGCAACCTCGTCGCGGGACGGCAGCGGCATTGACGACTTGCGCGCCGCGGTCGCCCGGCTTTTGGCCGAGCGGCGCGGCGCGTAGATCACAGTGACAACGCTGTCTTGTTATTCCGCCGGCGAACGCGACCAGGCGGTGCGCTCGGTCGAATGCATGAAGCCCTGCGCCACGTTGGTAAGCGTGGTGCCGGTCAACAGCAGCGTCGAGCCCATCACCAGCAGCGCGACGAGGCTCAAGACCGCCGGGAAGGTGCCGGTGACGGCGAGGATGCCGAGCACGATCGCGGCGATGCCGCTCAGGCTCTGCAGGCCCGCCGAGCCCGCGGCGAACTCGTTCACGATCATCTCGGTGCCGCTCGCGACACGCCCGCGGAAGCCGGCCTGACGAATGCGGAACACCGACGACACGGCGCTGCTGCCGAACAGCAGCGCGCCGCCGAAAGCGATCACGGCGATCGAGGTGAGCAGCACGTCATGAATGCCGATCAGCCCCAGCACGCCAAGAACGATGCCCGCGGCGCCGGCGAGAAACACCATCGACAGTCCGCCGCTGCCGCCTTCGATGCCGGCCGGCACGGCGGCCATCTCGGTCAGCACTGTTCCGCTCTGCACCAGCAGCGCGGCGCCGAAAACGATGGTGGCAATGCCGAGCAGAATCGGCGGGCTCGTTCCCGACAGCGCGATGATCGCCAAAACAACGGTGGCGGCGCCGCCGAAGGCATCGACGAAACCGCCGTAGTTTGCCACGTCATACGTGGTTGATTCGGTTGAAGTCATAGACATAAGGGCCTCCATTACTGAAGTTCCGGCCCCGCCCGCGTTTGCGCTTGCTGTTATCTCAAGCGAAGCCGGCATGTTTGAATTTGAAATGCCACAGTCACGAATGGTGTGAGAGGGACACTCGTTGATTGAACGTTTGCCGCGACATGCCGGTTCCTGTTAGGCGCTTGTTCCCGCTCGATATTCATGAACTTTTCATGTTTGAGGGCTGACACAGCGGAGAAACCGAGCGAAAACCTGTGCCTCTTCCGCGCTTGAAGGACGACCGCTAAAAGGGCGCGTCGTCCGACGGAACCTTGAGGCATGGCCAAGCTCTCGAAAATCGACCCGCAGACCATTGCGCGCATTCTCGTCGAGGCGCTGCCGCACATGCAGCGCTACGACGAGGAAATCGTGGTGGTGAAGTACGGCGGCCATGCCATGGGCGAGGAACAGGCGGCCCGCGATTTCGCCCGCGACATCGTGCTCCTGGAGCAGACCGCCATCAACCCGGTGGTGGTGCACGGCGGCGGCCCGCAGATCGCGGCGATGCTGAAGAGACTCGGCATCAAGTCGGAATTCGTCGACGGCTTGCGCATCACCGACGAGAAGACCGTCGAGATCGTCGAGATGGTGCTCGCCGGCTCGATCAACAAGCAGATCGTCGGCTTCATCAACGCCGCCGGCGGCAAGGCCATCGGCCTCTGCGGCAAGGACGGCAACATGGTGCAGGCGAAGAAAGTGACGCGCACCGTGGTCGACCCCGGCTCGCGCATCGAGCAGATCGTCGACCTCGGATTTGTCGGCGAGCCGGACAAGGTCGACACCACCGTGCTCAACGAGGTGATCGGGCGCGAAATGATTCCGGTCTTGGCGCCGCTGGCGACTTCGGCGCAGGGCGGGACCTTCAACGTCAACGCCGACACCTTCGCCGGCGCCGTTGCCGGCGCGCTCAAGGCCAAGCGGCTGCTGCTGTTGACCGATGTGCCCGGTGTGCTCGACGCGGAGAAGAACCTGATCGCGGAGCTGTCGGTCGCCGACGCGCGGCGGCTGATCGCCGACGGCACGATTTCCGGCGGCATGATCCCCAAGGTCGAGACCTGCATCTACGCGCTCGATCAGGGCGTCGAAGGCGTCGTCATCATGGACGGCAAGGTGCCTCACGCCGTGCTGCTCGAGCTCTTGACCGATCACGGCGTCGGCACGCTGATGCACCGGTGAGTTCACGCCCACCGCCGCGCAGCTTCCGCGACGTCGAGACCTGGGTGTTCGACCTCGACAACACCCTTTACCCGCATCACCTCAATCTCTGGCAGCAGGTCGACGAGCGAATCCGCGCCTACGTCGTCGATCTCCTGAAAGTGTCGAAGGACGAGGCGTTCCGCCTGCAGAAGGATTATTATAAGCGCTACGGCACCACCATGCGCGGACTGATGACCGAGCACGGCATGAAGCCCGACGACTACCTTGAATTCGTGCACCGGATCGACCACTCGCCGCTGACGCCCAACCCCGCGCTTGGGCTGGCGCTGGAAAAACTGGCGGGCCGCAAGCTCATCCTCACCAACGGCACGCGCAAGCACGCCGAGGCGGTGATGCAGCGGTTGGAGATCGACCGGCATTTCGAGGACGTGTTCGATATCGCCGCCGCCGATCTCGACCCCAAGCCGCTGCCGCGTGTTTATGAGCGCTTCCTCGCGCGCCACAAAGTCGACCCGCACAAGGCGGCGATGTTCGAGGATCTCGCCCGCAACCTGGAAACGCCGCACGCGCTCGGTATGGTGACCGTGCTGGTGGTGCCGCAAGGCCAGCGCGAGGTCTTCCGTGAGGACTGGGAGATGGAGGGCCGCGACGATCCGCACGTCGATTACGTGACCGACGACCTCGCCGGCTTTCTCGCCCGGCTTGTCGCCGCCGCTTGACATCCCCCGCCCTGCCCCCGACAAACCGCAGCGAAACGGGGGCACCATGGCCGACGGCAAGCTCGCCAAGATCATCGACGAGGCCTTTGAGGGGCGCGACCGCGTCACCGCGAAGACCAAGGGCGCGGTACGCAAGGCAGTCGCCTCGGCGCTCGAGTTGCTCGACAGCGGCAAGGCGCGCGTCGCCGAGAAGCAGACCGACGGCCGTTGGCAGGTCAATCAGTGGCTGAAGAAGGCTGTGCTGTTGTCGTTTCGCCTCAACGACATGAACGTGATCCCGGGCGGCCCGGGCAAGGCGGTGTGGTGGGACAAGGTCGATAGCAAGTTCAAGGGCTGGAACGCCGGCAAATTCAAAAAGGCCGGATTCCGCGCCGTGCCCGGCTGCGTGGTGCGCCACTCGGCCTTCATCGCGCCCGGCGTGGTGCTGATGCCGTCCTTCGTCAATCTCGGCGCCTATGTCGACAGCGGCACCATGGTGGACACCTGGGCGACGGTCGGCTCCTGCGCGCAGATCGGCAAGAACTGCCACATCTCCGGCGGCGCCGGCATCGGCGGCGTGCTGGAACCGCTGCAGGCGGGGCCCGTCATCGTCGAGGACAACTGCTTCGTCGGCGCGCGCTCGGAAGTCGCCGAGGGCGTGATCGTGCGCGAGGGCGCCGTGCTGTCGATGGGCGTCTATCTCGGGGCCTCGACCCACATCGTCGACCGTGCGAGCGGTGCGGTGACGCAAGGCGAGGTGCCGGCCTATTCCGTGGTGGTGCCGGGCTCGATGCCGGGCAAGGACGGCGGCCCCAATTTGTATTGCGCGGTGATCGTCAAGCGCGTCGACGAGCGCACGCGCTCCAAAACCAGTATCAACGAACTGCTGAGGGATTAGCGTTGCATCGCCCGACACTCCGCTCATTCCCGCGGAAACGCGAATCCAGCTTTTGCAAAGAGCTGGGTCCCCGCTTTCGTGGGGACGAGCGAATGAACGGTGGCTGCGGACAGGGCACGCTCTGAGCCATGCCCGCCGATCCCGTCGCCATCGCCCGCGATCTCGTCCGCTGCCGCTCGGTGACGCCGGCGGAAGGCGGCGCGCTGGCGTTCCTGGAAATGACGCTGCGCGGCGCAGGCTTTACCGTGCATCGCATGACCTTCAGCGAGCCGGGCACCGCGGACGTGGAAAATCTTTACGCCCGCATCGGCGACGTTGGGCCCAATCTCGTTTTTGCGGGACACACCGACGTGGTGCCGCCGGGCGACGAGCAGGCCTGGACGCATCCGCCGTTCGCCGGCGAGCTTGCCGACGGCGCGCTCTATGGCCGTGGCGCGGTCGACATGAAGGGCGGCATCGCCTGCGCCGTTGCCGCTGCGCTCGACTATCTTGCCGCGAGCGGTGGCCGGCCGAAAGGCTCGATCTCGTTCCTCGTCACCGGCGATGAGGAAGGCGTTGCCGTCAACGGCACGCCGAAGCTGCTGAAATGGGCTGCAACGCGCGGCGAAACATTCGACCACTGCGTGCTCGGCGAGCCGAGCAATGTCGAGGAGCTTGGCGACACCATCAAGATCGGCCGCCGCGGCTCGCTCAACGGCCATCTCATCGTCACCGGCAAGCAGGGTCACGTCGCCTACCCCGACCGTGCCGACAATCCGATTCGCGGGCTCGTCAAGTTGGTCGAGGCGCTGCAATCGCAGCCGCTCGACAAGGGCACCAAGCAGTTCACACCCTCGCATCTTGAATTCACTTCGGTCGACGTCGGCAACTCCACCGTCAATCTCATTCCCGGCCAGGCGCGGGCGCGCTTCAACATTCGCTTCAACGACAAGCACACGCTCGCCTCGCTGAAAAAACTCATGCAGGCGCGCGCGAAGAAGGCGGCCGGCAAGAAGATCAAGTTCGCCTTCCAATGGGAGCCGTCGAACGCCGGCGTGTTCGCGGTCAAGCCGGGGCCGTTCACCGATCTCGTGACCGCGGCGATCAAGAAGGTCACCGGACGCAAGCCGAAGCTATCGACCAGCGGCGGCACCTCCGATGCGCGCTTTATCTCGGCCTATTGCCCCGTCGTTGAATTCGGCCTGGTCGGACAGACCATGCACGCGGTCGACGAGCGCGTGCCGATCGCCGATCTGCGGGCGCTGACCGCGATCTACCGCACGATCCTTGACCGCTATTTTGGCTGAGAATTGCCCCGTCTCAGGGCAACTCGGACACCAGTTTCATGAACTCGTTCATCGGCCAGGCACGCGCCGTCTTGGTGTGAAGATTGCCTTGCGCACCCAGCGCCATGACGAACTTGAGCACATTATCTCCGTTCGCCGCCTCGACCATGAGCACGAGGTCGCTATCGCCGGTCGTCATGTAGGCGTCCTTGATCTCGACGCCGAGTTTCTTGCCGAGGTCGCGCGCCGCCTGCGCGCGCTTCGGCGCCTCCTTGATGCCGCGAATGCCCTGCTCCGTGAATTTTGCCGACAACATGAACAACATGATCGTCTCTCCATCAACGCAACGCCCCGAACGCACAGATCATCAGGCAACCGCGATCCATCCGCAAGGCAAGGAATTGTGACAACCGGGTGCGGCAAAGGTCAGTAGTCGACCCGCATCAAACAGAGCCCGTCAGGCGGCGCCACCTGGCCGCAGGCGGCGCGGTCGCGCGCGGCAAGCGCCGAGGCAAGATCGTTCGCGCTCCATTTGCCCTCGCCAACCATAACCAGCGAGCCGACCATTGAGCGCACTTGCCGGTGCAGGAACGAACGCGCCGATGCGGTGACCGCGATCTCGTCGCCGTCGCGCATCACGTCGAGTGTATCGAGCGTCTTCAGGGGGGAAGCGGCCTGGCACTCGGTTGAGCGGAAGGTGGTGAAGTCGTGCTTGCCGACGAGGCGCTGCGCCGCTTCGTGCATCGCCGCAGCGTCGAGCGGGCGCGGGATGCGCCAGGCGTGGCCGGCATCCAGCGTGAGGTCGGGCCGGCGGTTGATTATACGATAGCGATAATGGCGTCTGACCGCCGAAGTGCGGGCGTTGAAATCGTCGGCGACGCGCTCGGCGGCGAGCACGGCCACCGGATGCGGACGCAAATGCGCGTTGAGCGCGTCGCGAATGGTGTCGGCCTCCCATTCCTTGGCGAGATCGACATGGGCGACCTGTCCGCGCGCATGCACGCCGGCATCGGTGCGGCCGGCGCCCTGCACATGAGTTTTCTCGGCTGTCAAAGCCTCGATTGCGGCGGTGAGCGCGCCCTGCACCGTCAGACAATCGGTCTGGATCTGCCAGCCGGCGAACGGCGCCCCGTCATACTCGATGAGCAGCTTGTAGCGGGGCATTCGCCGCTATTTGCCCGCCTGCTTGGCGGCGTCCTCGCGCACGCTGGTATCGATGAGCGAGGCCACCGGCACCGGCGCCTTGATGGTGCCGGCCTTGACGAACAACTGCTGCATCCACTCGATGCGGTCGGTCGGGATTGCCAACGTCGGATCGATCAGTTTGTCCTTGGCGACCTGATCGGCGATGAAGTCGGCGCGCTTGTCGTCCGGCTTGGCATGCGTCATCTCATGCGCGATCTTGACGGTCTCGTCGCGGTGCGCAAGCGCATATTTGTAGGCGTCCATCTCCGCGGCGACGAAGCGCACGAGGTCGTCGCGCCGGTTCGCCAGCACTTCCTTGTTGGTGGCGATGCACAGGCGGATGAATTTCGGCACTGCCGTGCTCGCCTTCATCAGCACCTTGATGTTCGACGGCATGATCATCTCGAACTCGTTCGACACCAGGGCTGCATCGGTGATGCCGGCGACCAGCGATCTGTAACGGTCGGTGTCGGCGCCTTGCGTGACGAAGTGAACGTCCGCCGCGGAGAGGCCTTGGTTCTCGAGCATGCCGCGAAAAAGAAGGTCCGGCAGCGAGCCGGGCGAGGAAATCGCCACGTTCTTGCCCCTGAGGCCTTGCGGAGTCTTGATGGTGTCCTTGGCCAGCAGCACTTGCGGCAGGCCGGGCCAGGTGCAGCCGACGATCTTGACGCCGGTGCCGTGCGCGCCGGCCACGATCGATTCCGCCGCGCCCATGTCGACGCTGTCGATCTCGCCGGCAATCAAAGCCTTCATCAGCGTCGAGCCCGCCTTGATCTGGGTGAGCTCAACTTTCAGGCCGTGCTTGGCACCGAAGCCGCCTTTGTCGACCATGGCGATGTAGCCGGCATCGCTCTTGGCTTCGAGAATGCCGTGTTTCCACACCTTTTCTTGCGCGTTAGCGGCCGACGCGCCGGCGAGCACGATCGCGGCAACGGCGAGCGAGATCGTCTTGAACATTGTCGGTCCTCCCGGTTCATTGATTGTAACGGCGGCGCCGGAATTGCCTAGATGCGGTATTCGCCGCCGCGCTTGCGGCCCTGATCGACGTTGAGGAACAAGTCCTGCAGCGTCGGCCGCTTCTTGATCAGCCCCTGCGCCTGCGAATAGCCGATCAGCGTTTCCAGCGTCTTGCGGTTTTTTTCGCCGAGCCCGTACTGCCACGGATCTGGCCCGAGCACCGCTTCCTGCTCTTCCCAGGCGGCGCGGTACCAGGCGAGCGGGACGATGCGCGGGTTGACCATGCGCTTCATGGCGATGGCCTTGGCCTCGTCGAAAGCACGGAACAGGTTGACCGCGAGCCACGGGTAACGCTCGGAAACATCGCGGCGGATGCCGGTCACATGCATGATGGGAAAAATGCCAGTGCGCTTGTAATAGGTCATCTCCTCGGCCTTGTGATCGGGGAACAGGCGCGCCACTCGCGGATCCCCGGCCAGGAACGGCTTGACGAAATCGGAATGAAAGACGGCGTCGAGTTCGCCGTTCGCCAGCATGTCATCGACCGACTTGTCGTTGGGCAGGCAGGAATACTTGATGTCGGCGGGCATCGCGACGTCGACGTCGCTCTCGATCTCCGCCACCCACTCGATCGAATTGAGCGGCACGCCGTATTCCTGCTCGAGCATGCCACGCATCCACAGCACCGCGGTGGTCATCATGGTCTTGACGCCGACGCGGCGGCCCTTGAGGTCGGAGGGCTTGGCGATGCCCTTGCCGGTGTTGATGAACATGAAGCCGTGGCGGAAGCGGCGATGCAGGAACACCGGGATGGCGCGGAACGGCAGGCCGGTGTCACGGGCGGCGAGATAGGACGAGGCGGAGAGCTCGGCGATGTCGAACTCGCCATTGCGCAGGAAGCGCCAATGCCGCGTCGCCGAATCCATGTCGGTGAGGATGGTGAGTTCGACGCCGTCGACGTTGACCCTGCCCTCGCGCAGCGGTCGCACGATTTCGTAGTCGCCGCACGCCAATGTCAGCGGAATCTTCGTCGCCATCTAGTGCCCCGTCGCCAGCGCGGCGAGCTTTGCGCCGTCCGGCAGGTCGTTGCCGCGCCAAACGACATGCAAATCCGGCCGCAGCAGCAGCAGATCGTGGCCGTAGACATCGCGCGGCCGCGCGGCCTCGATGTCGAGCACTGTAAACGGCGCGCCAAAGGAGGCAAAGCCCTCAGCGAGTGCGGCGGCACCGGCGCGGGCGCCGCCGAGCCGCAACAGCGTGTAGCCGTCGCCGATTTTGTCGTGCAGAGCCGTGCCGTCGCCGAGCCAGACATGCGGCAGCCGCGCGCCCGGCCATGAGGTCGGCACATATTTCATGAAGTCGGGTGCCGGCCCGTCCGGCTCCTCGGCAATCACCGGCGAGCCCTCATAGCGGTAGCCGAGCTCGGCGCCGATCATCTCGTTGCTCTTGCGCTGCTCGACGTCGGCGATGCGGGCGAGATTGGCGCGCGTTGCCGCGCCTTCCGCGCTGTTGTCGCGGATGTTGGGCTTCCAAGCGGCGCGCCAGGCGCGGCGGCCGCGCGAAGCATAACGCGAGGCCTCGACGTTGCGGGCGCCGATCTGGCGGCGCTCGATTTCGTAAGACGAGAGCAGCTTCGGCCCGCCCCAGCCTTCAAGCGTGGCGGCGAGCTTCCATGACAGATCGACGGCGTCGCCGACGCCACTGTTCATGCCGAGACCGCCGGTCGGGATGACGAGGTGCACGGCGTCGCCGGCGAGGAAGACGCGGCCTTCGCCGTAGGCGTCCGCCAGCAGAAGATTCTGCCGCCATGGCGCGCAGGAGAGCATCTCGTATGCGACGGGCATGGCGACAACCGTTTCGAACTGCGCCTTCATCGCATCGTCGCTGTCGAGGGTCGCGTGCAGGGTGAAATGCCTGGTGGAATCCTGCACGATGAGGAACGAATTGTGCGCGTCGGCGACGTGATAGTGCCGGCCCTTGCCGATAGGAATGCGCTCGAACAGGCCGTCGCAGCGGAACAGCGCCTGGCGCAGCTGCAAGAGATTGGCATCGCCCTGCAGCTTGATGCCGAGCTGGCGGCGCACTGCGCTCGTGCCGCCGTCGCAGCCGACAAGATAATGCGCCTTAATCTCCTGCTCGGCGATGCCGCGCTTCACGCGTGCGGTGACGCTGTCGCCGGTTTGCGCGAATGAGACAAATTCGCAGCCGTAGCGCACGTCAACCGCCGACATGGCTTCGGCGACGGATTTAAGCAGCGGCTCCAGCGTATATTGGGAGATGAGCTGATAGGGCTCGAGCGGCAGCGCGCCGTCGGTCGAAGCGGCGATTTCGGCTTCTGCCTGCGCCACCGACGGATAAGGCAGATGCAGGAGCGGCGGCTCGGTGAGCGAGGTGACGATGAACACGTCCATCGGCGTCTCGCGCGGGAAGCCGGCGGCGCGGATTTTCGCCGCAATCCCCATGCGCCGATAGATTTCCATGGTGCGCGCGTTGCACCGCTCCATCTTCGGCAGGAACTGCGGCGCCTCCTTCTGCTCGACGAGGATGCAGCGGACGCCGCGGCGGCCGAGATCAATGGCAAGCGTCAGACCGACGGGTCCGGCGCCGACGATGAGAACCTGGGTGTTCACGGGCGGCTATCTTACGCCAGCCGTGCGCCGGATTTGACCGGCGTGCCGCGCAGGAATTCTTCCGCCGCCATGGGCTGGCGGCCGGCGCGCTGCACCAACGTCAACCGCACAGCGCCATTGCCGCAGGCGACGGTGAAGCGGTCGTCGAGCACGGCGCCGGGCGCGCCGCTCCCCTCGCCTTTCGTGGAGCGCAGCGCCTTCACGCGCGCGCCGCCGAATTCGAACCAGGCGCCGGGATAAGGCGACAGGCCGCGGATGTGGTTGTGCACCTCGGCCCACGGTTTTGCCCAGTCGATGCGGGTTTCCTCGTTGCTGATCTTGGCGGCGTAGCTGACGCCGCTTTGCGGCTGCGGCTTGACGTCGAGTGCGCCGCGCCCGAGCGCGGCAAGCGCCCGCGCCATGAGATCGGCGCCGAGGCGGGCGAGCGCATCGTGCAGGTCGCCGGCGGTCATGTCCGGCGCGATCGGCACGCGCTCGGCCATGGCGATGGCGCCCGTGTCGAGGCCCGCGTCCATCTTCATGATGGTGACGCCGCTCTCCTTGTCGCCGGCCATGACGGCGCGATTGATCGGCGCGGCGCCGCGCCAGCGCGGCAACAACGAGGCGTGCACATTGAAGCAGCCGAATTTCGGAGCGACGAGGATTGCGTTCGGCAAAATCAGCCCGTAGGCGACGACGATTGCGGCGTCGGCATCGAAGGCGCGAAATTCATTTTGCGCGGTTTCGTCCCGCAGCGTCTTCGGCGTCAGCACCGGCAGACTGAGCCGCCGCGCTTCGCGCTCGATGGGCGTCGTCTGCAGCTCGAGCCCGCGCTTGGCCGGCTTTGCCGCCCGGGTATAGACCGCGGCGATGTCGTGCCCGCGCGCGGCGAGCTCGACGAGCGTTGGCACCGCGAACTCGGGCGTACCCATGAAGATCAGGCGCATCTAAGCACCGCGATCAGCCGATATGGTGCGAAGGCTCTTTGTCCTCGGCGAGTGCCTTGCTGGGTCCGCCGTGTTTGGCGGCCTTCTTGAATTTCTTCATCACCATATCGCGCTTGAGCTTGGAGATGTGGTCGATGAAGAGAACGCCGTTGATGTGGTCGATCTCATGCTGCAGGCAAGTAGCGAGCAGATCGGCCGCGTCGATCTCGTGCGGCTTGCCGTCGAGGTCGATAAATTTGACGCGTACCGCCTTCGGCCGCGTCACCTCTTCGTAGTATTCGGGAATGGACAGGCAGCCCTCCTCGTTGACCGCAGTCTCGGGCGAGGTCCACACCACCTCGGGATTGATGAACACCTGCGGTTGCTTGGGCTCGTCTTTCTTGGCGAGGTCCATGGTGACCACGCGCTGTGGCACGCCGATCTGGATGGCTGCAAGGCCGATCCCGGGCGCCGCGTACATCGTCTCGAACATGTCGTCGACGAGCTTGCGCAGCGATTTGTCGATCGCCTTCACCGTTTCCGATTTCTGCCGCAGGCGCTTGTCGGGCAGGATGAGAATGTCGCGGACGGCCATGCGCCGCGATGTAAGGGGCGGCAAGCACGCGGTCAATGACGTGATTTCCACTTGAGTCACAGGCCGTTGCGCCCTACCGTTCGCCGTTCGTTCGCGCCCGCCGTCGAATCGGGGTAGAAGCGGCCAATGCTGGAAACCGTGCTCATCGTTCTAGCGCTGATCATCGCCGTCGGCGTCGGCGCCATTATCGTGCTGCTGGTCAAGCCGCGCCCGGCGCCAGTTGATCATGCCGCCGAGCAGCGGGTCGCCGAGCTCAAGTCCCAAGTCCAGGCCATGGGCGAATTGCTGGCCAATGCACAATCGCGGCTGCAGCAAACGGTCAATCAACAGCTTGAGACGGTGAGCGCGCGGCTCGGCGAGTCGATGCAAAATTCGACCAAACACACCGCTGATCACCTGCAGCAATTGCACGCGCGCCTCGCGGTGATCGATAGCGCACAGAAAAACATCACCGACCTCGCCTCGACGGTGTCCTCACTGCAAAAGGTATTCGACAACAAGCAGCGGCGCGGCGCCTTTGGCGAAGGCAGGATGCAGTCGATCGTCGCCGACGGCCTGCCGAAGGGCGCCTACGAATTCCAATACACGCTGTCGAGCGGCGTGCGCCCCGACTGCTGCATCTTCATGCCCGACAAGCGCTCATTGGTGATCGACTCGAAATTTCCACTCGAAGCGGCAACCGCGCTCGAAAAGGCGGGGACCGAAGACGAGCGCACGCAGGCAGCGCGCCAGTTGCGCCACGACCTCGGCAAGCACATCGACGATATTGCCAAAAAATATCTGATCCGCGGCGAGACGCAGGACATCGCCTTCATGTTCGTGCCCTCAGAGTCGCTTTTTGCCGAGCTGCACGATCAGTTCGACGATGTCTGCCAAAAAGGGTACCGCTCCGGCGTCATCATTGTGTCGCCGTCGCTGCTGATGCTGGCGATCCAGGTGGTGCAGCAGATCCAAAAAGATGCCCGCATGCGCGAGGCAGCGGACAAGGTTCTTACCGAGGTGCGCGCGCTAGTCGATGACGTCGAGCGGCTGCGCGACAGGGTGTATAATCTTGATAAACACTTCGGCCAGGCCAACGTCGATATCAAGCAGATCGTCACCTCGGCCGACAAGATCATGGGCCGCGGCGAGAAAATCCGGCATGTCGAGTTCGACGGCGACACGCAGCCGAGTGCCGAAATCCTCCCCGGCCCCGGCGCGCGCAGGCTCGAGGCCGGCGAGTGACGCCAATGAACGTTTTCTTTTTCATGGCCGGGCTCGTCCCGACCATCCATGCCTTCACGACAAAGACAAGGCGTGGATGCCTGGCACAAGGCCGGGCATGACGACTGACATTCCTCAGCGCGCGGCGCCGCGCCCGTCCTTCCTCGACGCCGCGGCGGTGTACTTCCGTCCGCGCGTGCTCATCGTCATGTTTCTCGGCTTTTCCTCCGGGCTGCCGCTGGCGCTGTCCGGGGCGACGCTGCTGGTGTGGATGACGGAGTCGGGCGTCGACCTCGGCACCATCGGCCTCTTTGCTCTGGTCGGCACGCCTTACACCGTGAAGTTCTTCTGGGCGCCGCTCACCGACGCGCTCGACGTGCCGATCCTGTCGCGCCTGCTCGGCCGCCGCCGCGGCTGGCTGGTGTTCACGCAGATGCTGCTGATCGCGGCGATTGTCTTTCTCGGCTTCAGCGATCCCACCTCCGCGCCCGGACTCGTCGCCTTCGCCGCGCTGCTCGTCGCTACCGCTTCCGCGACGCAGGACATCGTGGTCGATGCCTTCCGCGTCGAGAGTTTGCCCGAGAACGAGCAGGCCGCCGGCATGGCAGGCTATGTCGCCGCCTATCGCGTCGGCATGCTGATCTCGACCGCCGGCGCGCTGTTCCTCGTGAGCGCCTTCCAGGCGCAGGGCCTGAGCAAAAGCGCCGCGTGGCACTGGGGCTATGTCGCCATGGCAAGCCTGGTGCTGGTCGGCACGGTGACGGCGCTGATCGCCGGCGAACCGGAGCGCTCGGTCGCCGCCGAAGCAAGCCACGCCGGGCAATTGCCGTTCGCCCGCGTCGCCGAGGCGGCGGCCGGAGCATTCAAGGATTTCCTCGGCCGCGAGCTTGCCATCGCCATGTTGAGCTTCGTGGTTCTGTTCAAATTCACCGATGCACTGTCCGGCGCCATGACCGCGCCTTTCGTGATCGATCTCGGCTTCTCGCGCAACGAATATGCTGCGATCGTCAAGGGCGTGGGATTGGCGGCGCTACTCGCGGGCGGCTTTGCCGGCGGCTTCGTCGCCCGCGCGCTGCCGCTGGCCACGAGCCTGTGGGTCGGCGCGCTGCTGCAATCGGCGGCGAATATCGGCTTTTCCTTCGTCGCCTTGCTCGGCCATAACCTCACGGCGCTGACCATCGCCATCACGGCGGAGAATTTCACCAGCGCCATCGGTACGGTGATGTTCGTCGCCTACCTTTCGGCGCTGTGCCAGAACCCGCTGCACACGGCGACGCAATACGCGCTATTGACCGCGCTTGCCGCCGTCGGCCGCACCTACCTTTCCTCCGGCGCCGGCTTCATCGCCGAAGCGACCGGCTGGGTGTGGTTCTTCATCATCTGCGCCCTTGCCGGCATTCCCAGCCTGATGCTGCTCGCCTTTCTGCAGGCACGCGGGCATTTCAAGCGGTTGGGGGTGAAGAAGCCATAGGACCGCCGCAGTTCCGGAACCTCTCAGCAGGAACGATCGATCAACGGTCGCGTTGGGGCCGAAACAGCAAAGGAGGCTCACATGCGCGCTCCCATCATTCTTGCAGTCTGCGCCGCGATCGGCGCAGTTTCCCTCGCCACGGCGGCCGCGGCTGATCCTTACTACTATCGGAACAGCGACGGCAGCTGGACCAATTCCGAATACAACGATGGCAACTGCCACATCTACTACTCGCACAACGCCTATGACGGCGAGACGCATGTCAATCGTTACGGCGATTGCGCCAATGTGGCTGTTGGACCGAACGGCGAAGCCTACCAAGTCGCGACGCCGGCCGTCGTCATTCAGCAATACTAGATCAAGGCCGGAGGCGGCCTAGAACAGCGTGCGCTGCTTGATCGCGGCGGAGAGCGTGCCCTCGTCGAGATAATCGAGCTCGCCGCCGACCGGCACGCCGTGGGCAAGGCGCGTCACCTTGACGTTTGCCCCCTGCAACAGCTCGGTGATGTAGTGCGCGGTGGTCTGCCCGTCGACGGTGGCATTGAGCGCGAGGATCACCTCTTTCACCTGGGGCTCGTGCGCGCGTGAGACGAGCGCGTCGATCGTGAGATCCTGCGGGCCGACGCCGTCGAGCGGCGACAGGGTACCGCCGAGCACGTGATATCTAGCATTGACCGCATGCGCGCGCTCCAGCGCCCACAAATCGGCGACGTCGGCGACAACAACGATAATCGAGGTATCGCGACGCTCGTCGGTGCAGACCGTGCACGGATTGTGCGTGTCGATGTTGCCGCAGATCTTGCAGACCTCGATCTTCTCCATCGCCGTCTCCAGCGCCGCGGCGAGCGGCGCCATCAAGACTTCGCGCTTCTTGATGAGATGCAGCGCCGCACGCCGCGCCGAACGTGGGCCCAAGCCCGGCAGGCGCGCCAAAAGTTGGATCAGGCGCTCGATTTCGGGTCCGGCAACGGCGGTGGACATGGCTATTCGTCATTCCGGGGCGCCGCGAAGCGGCGAACCCGAAATCCATATTCACAGGCAGAGGTTATGGATTCCGGGCCCGCACCTTCGGCGCGTCCCGGAATGACAGAAAGAATTGCGGCGGCGGGCATATTAAGGCAGCGACAACCCCGGCGGCAGCGGCAGACCGCCGGTCAGGCTTTTCATCTTCTCCTGCATCACCGCTTCGGCCTTGCGCCGCGCGTCGGCGTGCGCCGTCACCAAGAGGTCCTCGAGGATTTCTTTTTCCGTGGGGTTGAGCAGCGAGTCGTCGACCTTGACGCCCTTGAGATCGCCCTTGGCGGTGAGCGTGATCGTCACCATGCCGCCGCCGGCGACGCCGTCGACCTCGACACGGTCAAGCTCGGCCTGCAGTTCCTGCATTTTGGTCTGCAGCTGCGCCGCCTGCTTCATCAGGCCCATGAAATCGGGCATCAGTCCATCTCACTGCTGTCGGGCGGCGCGGCGGGTGTTTCGCCAGAATCCGGCGTGTTCTCGGTAACGCCGACGATCTTGGCGCCGGGGAAGCGATTGAGCACCGCCTGCACCAAAGGATCCCGCTGCACGCCGCGCTGCAGCTCAGCCTGCCGGGCATCCATCTGCGCCCGCATGGTCGGGGCGCCCTGCTCCTTCGACACCACCACGATCCAGCGCTTGCCGGTCCAGCCGGAAATCTTGCGTTGCAGGTCGTGCACCAGACCTTTGGAGGCGTTAGGCTCGAGCGCGATTTCGAGCTGACCGTCCTCGCAGCGCACGAGGCGCACGTCGTTCTGCAAGGCAAGCTTGGTCTGCACGTCGCGTTTCTCGGCGGCAAGCGCGATGAGCTGCTCGAACGAGCCGATCGCCAGAGTGGGTGCACTTTGCGCCACCGGTTCGGCAACCGGCTCTTCGGCCAGCCGCGGCGATACCGCGGCGGAGGAGCGCGGCGACCCACGCGGCGCCTCATAGCGCGGCGCAAAATTCGCCGCCGCCGTACCGCCATTGCCCTGCGGGCGGGCGACGGCGTTGCCCCCCTCGCCGAGCGAGCGCACGACCTCGTCCGGCGTCGGCAGATCGGCGGCATAGGCGATGCGCACCAGCACCATTTCGGCGGCGGCAAGCGGTCGGCCCGCCTGCTTCACCTCGTCGATGCCCTTGAGCAGCATCTGCCAGGCGCGCGACAGCACCCGCATCGACAACTGCGTGGGGAAGGCGCGGCCGCGCACGCGCTCGGCCTCCGAGAGCGAGACGTCGTCGGCGACCGACGGCACCACCTTCACGCGGGTGACGAAATGGGTGAATTCGGCAAGGTCGGAAAGGATCACCGCCGGATCGGCGCCAATGTCATATTGCGCGCGCAGCTCGTTGAGCGCCGCGCCGGCGTCGCCTTTCATCAGCGCCTCGAACAAATCGACGATGCGCACGCGATCGGCAAGGCCGAGCATCTGCCGCACGTCTTCCGCGCGCACCGGACCCGCGGCATGCGCAATCGCCTGGTCGAACAGCGAGAGGGCGTCGCGCACCGAGCCGTCAACCGCGCGTGCGATCAGCGCCAGCGCCGCCGGCTCGGCTTCGATCTTTTCCTTGGCGGCGATGCCTTCGAGGTGCTTGATCAGCAGCGCCGCATCGACGCGGCGCAGATCGAAGCGCTGGCATCGCGAAAGCACCGTCACCGGCACGTCGCCGACCTCGGTGGTGGCGAAAATAAACTTGGCGTGCGGCGGCGGCTCTTCCAGCGTCTTCAACAGCGCGTTGAAAGCCTGCGGCGACAGCATGTGCACTTCGTCGAGGATGTAGACCTTGTAGCGCGCCGACATCGGCGCATAACGAATGGCGTCGTTGATCTGCCGCACATCGTCAACGCCATTGTGGGAGGCGGCGTCCATCTCCAGCACGTCGGGATGACGGCTCTCCATGATTGCAGCGTCGTGCACACCCATGACCGGCATATTGACCGTGGGCGCCTTGACGGAGCCGTCGGGCAATTCGTAATTGAGGGCGCGGGCGAGGATGCGTGCCGTCGTCGTCTTGCCGACACCGCGCACGCCGGTGAGGATCCAGGCCTGCGGGATGCGGCCCGCCTCGAAGGCATTGGAAATGGTGCGCACCATGGCGTCCTGGCCGATCAGATCGGCGAAGCTCGCCGGCCGATACTTGCGCGCCAGCACGCGATAGCCGGTCGATTCCGGCACCGATGTGTTGGCGGATTGTGCGGCGTCGCTCATCCGTGCCATCCGATTCGCGACGCTAAACTCCCGCGCCCGCGTCATCGTTTCATGAATTCGGTGGGAGGCTGACGAGCGACCCGAACCGCGCTCGTTAGGGCTGCTTCCTTCCGGACCTGACCCGGTTGGCGAGTGGCTCGTCCACCGCCAACCTCCCGTTCCTATATCGGCGGAACGAGGACGGAAAGCAAGCTGGCCCCGCCGTCATCCCGGGGCGCGGGCGCCGCGAGCAAACGCGGAATCCATAATCGCAGACCGGGGTTATGGATTCCGGGTCCGCGGCCTTCGGTCGCGCCCCGGAATGACGTGGAAAAGTTTTGCCCCTAGGCTGCGGCTATGGAATCAACCTGGTCACTCGATCCACAACTTGCCGCTGACACGGTTCCGCTAGGCGACCTCGCGCTCGCGCGCGTGCTGCTTGCCAACGATGCCAACTACCCGTGGCTCATTCTGGTGCCGCGGCGGCCCGGCCTCGTCGAACTCACCGATCTCGAGGCCAACGAGCAGATGCAGTTGCTCGCCGAAATCGACGCCGCGGCGCGCGCGCTGAGAGCGGCGACCCGCTGCGACAAGCTCAACATCGCTGCGCTCGGCAACCAGGTGGCGCAACTGCACGTGCACGTCATTGCGCGGTTCCACGGTGACGCCGCCTGGCCAAAGCCTGTGTGGGGCGCGGTTCCGTCAATTGCCTACGAGCCGGCAAAACGCGAAGCGCTGGCTGCGGCAATCCGCGGCCACCTCAAGATCCGCTGATATTTCCCCGCATTGCGCGGGGGCATGGCCCGTGCGAATTTGGGCGCCGATGTCCCCCCGCCCCGCTCTCGGCCCCCAACCGCGCCTCGGCTATGCCGGCAGCCGCATCGAACGCGCCGCCGAGCTGCGTGCCGATCCGGCCGCGCTCGACAAGCTCGCCGCCGACCGCCGCGCCGGCGCCTACGTCATCGGCGGCGAAATGATCGTGGCCAGGAAAGCGGCGCCGAACGAGCCGCTGTTCCCGCTCGATGAGGCACGCGAGCTGTCAACACCGACAGAAACCGTTTTTCTCGGCATGCTCGACGGCGCCGCGCGCTTCGGCTTCGGCATTGCGCCGGCGGCGGCCGAGGCGCTCAAATCGCGGTCCGATCTCCTCGTCACCGACCTGCGCTCGATCGCCGTGCAGGGCCTGGTCGAGGCCGATCACCTGCCGCCGATCGCCGAGGCCAAGGCCGTCCTGCACTGGCACGCACGTCACCGCTTCTGCCCCAATTGCGGCGCCAAGACCGCACCTGTCAGCGGCGGCTGGCGGCGCGACTGCCCGGCCTGCAAGGCCGAGCATTTCCCGCGCACCGATCCCGTGGTCATCATGCTTGTGGTCGACGGCGAGCGCTGCCTGCTTGGGCGCTCACCGCGCTTTGTGCCGAGCATGTGGTCGTGCCTTGCCGGCTTTGTCGAGCCGGGTGAATCGATCGAGGATGCCGTGCACCGCGAGACCCGCGAAGAAGTGGGCATCACCTGCGGCCGCATTGCCTATTTCCGCTCGCAGCCCTGGCCGTTTCCGACCTCGCTGATGATCGGCTGTCATGCCGAGGCGGTCACCCGCGACATCACCGTCGACAAAACGGAACTCGAGGGCGCGCGCTGGTTCGACAAGGACGAGATCGCGGCAATGCTCGCGCGCAAGCACCCGCAAGGCCTGACCACACCGCCACCCTTTGCCATTGCCTATCATATCATCCGCGCCTGGATCGATGACGAGGTGCACCTTGGCTGAGCGTGCACCGAAAAAGAAGGCGCCGACCATCCTCTGCTCCGGCATCGCCGTGCAGGACATTGTGATGCGGGTGAAGAATTTCCCCGCGCCGGGCACCAAGGTGCACGCCTCCGACTTCATCATCACCGGCGGCGGCTGCGCCGCCAATGCCGCGGTCACCTGCGCCCGCCTTGGCGCGCGCGTGCAATTCGCCGGTCCGCTCGGCGGAAGCGACGATGCGGTGAGCAACCGCGTCATTGCCGACCTCATCGCCGAGGGCATCGATTGCGGCGGCGTGGTACGTGTCGCCGGCGGCTCGGCTTCGGTGTCGCTGATCCTGCTCGACGCGCTCGGCGAGAAAACTATCGCCACCCGCCGCGGCGTCAAGCTGGGCGGCGTTCTGCCGGAAGACGCGGCGAAGCTTGTGGAAAGCGCCGACGCGCTTCTTATCGACAACCGTTTTCCCGAGTTCGTCATGGCGGTGATGCGCGCCGCGCACCGGCGCCGCATTCCCATCGTCATCGACCTCGACCAGGCGACCAAGGTGAAGGATCCGCTGCTCGCGCTCGGCACGCATGTGGTCGCTTCGGCGGAAGCGTTGCGCGGCACCACCGGCCTCGAGGACCACGCCGCGGCACTGCAGATGCTCGGCAAGCATTTGCCGGGCCTGGTCGCGGTTACCGACGGTCCGCATGGCGTGTTTTGGCTCGAGGGCGGCGCCATTCAGCACATGCCGGCCTTCACCGTCGAGGCAATCGATACGCTCGCCGCGGGCGACGCTTTCCATGGCGGCTTCACCGTTGCGCTTGCCGAAAACCAGGACCTCGCCGACTGCATGCGCTTTGCCAGCGCCACCGCCGCGATCAAATGCACGCGTTTCGGGGGCGCCTCCGGCACGCCTAGGCGCGGCGAGGTCGAGAAATTCCTGGC
>Ga0335083_10000277_pt1 | contig 81765 bp, 72 predicted proteins | sample Lox_Sample_42_FD_206716 | JGI IMG/M metagenome (GOLD analysis project Ga0335083, IMG submission 206716) | Soil microbial communities from Loxahatchee National Wildlife Refuge, Florida, United States - Lox_Sample_4.2 | ecosystem: Environmental > Terrestrial > Soil > Wetlands | place: USA...
CGACGACTGCTGTCACACCGTGTGGGCCGACCTCACCGGTACGGCCAACGCCGAGCCGCTGGTGCACGCCACCGTCGAGCGCTTCGGCGCGCTCGATGCGCTCATCGTCAACCACGGGATCTGGCTGCCGGAGAAAGTCCCCATCGACCAGATGACTGACGAGCAATGGCGCCGGACCCTCGCCATCAACCTCGACAGCGCCTTCGCCCTCACCCGCTCCGCCGTGGCGCAGATGAAGCGGCAGGGGCGCGGCGGGCACATCGTGTTCATCAGCTCCACCGCCGGGCAGCGCGGCGAGGACCACCACACCGACTACGCCGCCACCAAGGGCGCGGTCATCAGCATGACCAAAGGGCTCTCCACCGAGCTGGCGCCCTTCGGCATTCGCGTCAATTGCGTCGCGCCGGGCTGGGTAGAGACCCCCATGACCGAGGGCGCTCTCGCCGATCCCGCCTACCGCGCCGAAATCTTCTCCAAGATTCCCCTCGGCCGCGTCGGCAAACCGGAGGAGATCGCCGCCCCCATCCTGTTCCTGTGCACGCCCCACGCCGGCTTCATCACTGGCGAAGTGTTCAACGTAAACGGCGGGGCGGTGCTGGTGGGGTAAAGAGTTGTCACGTATCTCTCGTGTTACACATAAAATGTGTGTAGCACGTCTGCAATGTGATAGAATCGAGCACATGGATTCCTCTCGCGATTCCTCCAGGCAGAACCTGACGATCAGCCTGCCTCGGGAAACCATTCACAAGGCGAAGGTGCTCGCCGCCCGGCGGGCAACATCGGTCAGCGGTTTGTTAGCCGAGCAGATTGAGTTTCTGGTGGGAGAGGACGAAGCTTATGAACGTGCCAAGCGTCAGGCCTTTCGGCTGCTAGACCAGGGTTTTCATCTGGGCGGCAAAGTCATCGCCAGGGACGAGCTGCATGAACGATAAGACCTTCGTTGACACCAACGTATTGGTGTACGCCCATGATGTTGACGCGGGGCCAAAACGAGCGATTGCAGCCACCGTCTTGCGCGAGCTCTGGGATGCGCAGCTGGGGGTCCTGAGCATGCAGGTGCTGCAGGAGTTCTATGTGAATGTCACCAGAAAGATCGGTGCGCCACTTTCCAAAGACGCCGCTCGCCTGGTGGTGAACACCTACGCCACTTGGTGCATTGAAACGACTCCAGCGGAAATCTCTGCGGCATTCCGCATCGAAGACGAGTCCCGCCTGGGATTCTGGGATGCGCTCATCGTGGCAGCGGCGGCAAAAGCAGGAGCCGTGCGTATCCTTTCTGAAGACTTGAACCCGCAACAGATGATCGCCGGAGTTCGCGTGGAGAATCCCTTCACGTCGAACTAGGCCGGGTGCCCCACACATTCGTGGGTTTTCGAATGTGTGGGAGGCTATAGATCAACTGGAGGCGACCTCGCTGAGACTGGTCGTACGACAATTCACTCCCACTCATTCCAACGTCAGGAATAAGTAGGCACCCGGCTTGGTGCTACCGATTGCGTGTGAGATGGCGATTTCTCGTCAGCTATCGAGGACATGCCAGGTGTGCGGGCAAAACCGGACCCTTGTCCAGATGCTAGGTCGCAATTACCGCTTCTCGCGGAACACAGACGCCGCTGTTTTGACGCCCTCCAACGCGGCAGGGAAACCAGCATACACGGCCATTTGGAGGATAATCTCCATGATTTCGTTGCAGGTACAGCCGACGTTCAAAGCACCTCGGATGTGTTCCTTCAACTCAGCCTGGGGATAGCCGAGGACGGTCAGGGCGGCGACCGTAAGCATTTCCCTCGTCTTCAAGTCCAGAACGGGGCGAGGATAGATGTCGCCAAACGGGAATTCGACGAGGCATTGCGCCAGATCAGGATTAATTGCGGCAAGATCCTTCAGGGCGGATTCGATCCCCGGTCCGAATACGGTTCGCATTGTGGCAAGCCCACGGTCGTATCGCGATTCTTCAGGCGGCATATCCAATTACCTCCAGAGCAATGTTTTGAAGAGGGCAGGATCTACCCGTGGTACTTCTGCAACGGCTCGCGCAGTGGCCAGCGGCTCGGTAAGAGCTTGCCTGTCGGTTCGGCGAAACGGCAGTGAAGCGTTCCGAGTCGCTCGAAGGTGACTTGAATCTCAGCACCAGGGTCGATGAAATCATCGTGGTCACAGCCGGTACAGTCGGGGATCGTGCCGAACCCCATCACGGAGCCGGGCTTGAGAGGAGCAATGGAACCCAACCACGCGAACACGTCTTCGGCCTTGTGGCTAATTTCGGAGGTCGAGCCTTGGTACTTGACTTGCCCATTTACCAAAACCGTCACCTTGAGGTTGTACGGGTCGCCCACCTCGTCGGGCGTGACCATGTAAGGCCCGAGTTGGTTGCCCTTCGCCATGTCCTTCGTCAAGCAGAACCCGCCGACAAACTCAGTGGCCTGAACGTCGCGGGCCGAGACGTCGTTGAAGATACAGAAGCCAGCTACTGGCTGCTTTTCGTTTCCATACACGACGGCCAGTTCAGGCTCGATGTCGAGCCGCGACGTGTAAACCGGCCATGGGACGGTTATGCCGTCGCCGACAATGGCGTTCATGTTGGACTTGTAATAGGACAACCGCTCCGGCTGGCCGGGTGCAGGCTTGGGTTTCGGAGCCATGACGGCTTTGGCGAACGCCTGCAACAGCGGCGCGGTCCGCGGGTTGTCCTTTTCATACTTCATGAGGATTTCGGCAGAGTTCTTGAGATGCCGCGGTGTCAGGCCGAAGTCGAACAAAGCCGCGACGTCTACCGGTTCCAGGAGCTGGACGGCGCTGAGAGGGAAATGTTCGGCATCACCGAGTTCTGCGAGGTGCTGTTCGCCCCAAGTGCATAACTCTCTTGCCGCCCGCTCGCTATCGGGAAGATTGCCGAGGTAGGCTCGGCTGTCGTCCAAGCGCTCGTAGGACTTCCCCGCTTTGCGTTGTAGCGCGATGAACGGGACAGCTTGGTTCCGGATCACGACTCCGAAACAAGGAATCGGGGAGTCGGCCAAAATGAAGCGAATCAGTTTCATGACGGTACCTTTTCTACGTTTGGACTGGACTAGTATTCGACTTCGATCCCTCTTGCCTTCGCCACCTGGTAAATGGCGTCGAAGGTGGCTGCCGTGTTCCACGGCGCGTCAGGCGGTTCGCTGCGGAACTCGCGATAAGCGCGTTCGACGTTCATATACAGACGGGCCGGAGCGCGCCACTCACCATAGGGGCCAAACTCGATTCGCTTGGCTGCATCCAGCGATGTAAGTTCCTGGTCGAAGCACTTTTTCGACTCGTTACGAACGTACTGGAGGTACGCCTTCATTTCGACCGCACCTTCGACCCCGCAGAGGGGACCGTGGCCCGCGACGATGACTTCCGGGTTGAGTTCAATCATCAGGTCGAGACACCGGAACCACTTCTCGTACGAACCCGTCCAGCCCATCGGGGTACATTGCCGGAAAAGAACGTCTCCGGCGAACAACACGCGCTCCTTGGGTACATGGATGATGATGTCTCCGACCTGATGACACGGCCCGACGTAGATCAAGTTAACCTCTGTGCCGTCGAGGTCTAGCTCGTAGCGTGCGTCGAACAGGGTCGTCGGCAGTACCAGATCGATGCCGTCGAAGTTGTAGTCCTCCAGCAATTGCTGCCCGGCGGCTACGATGCCGGGATGAACCACCTTGAGTACCATGCGCGTGAAGAAGCGACCCACGCCGTGCAGCAGTTTCTGACTTTCCTCGGGATCGGCGACATGCTTCATCCGCTCGGGCACGGACTTGTGGGCAATAATCTCCGCGCCTGGGAAGAGCTGGTTGCCCCAGACATGGTCCGCATCTTCATGCGTGTTGATGACGCGATTCGGCATGGCGGACCACACCTTGCTGAACATATCGATCATTTGACGCGCATGCGCGAGGTCAGACTGCGTGTCGATTACCACTCCACCGGCCAGGTTGATAAGGCCGGAATTGGCATCACACACGCGGTTCTTCTCGTTCAAGACGGCGTAGCAGTTGTCGCTAACTTGCCTCATTTCCATCGGGTCATGCTCCAGACGGCGAAGAGAGCTGCCATGGTCTCCCAGCGGTGTCATCCCGTCACGAAAACGGCATGCGAGATCAATTCCACCACCAATCGGGAAAAACGGCTGTGACTCAGGTCACTGGTGCGTCGGCTGAACAGGATCGCCGTTTTGAACAGGTTCAGCACGACGGTTTCCATCACAATCAAGCATGAAAAGAAACTTCGGCTGATCCTTCTTCCTCAACAACTTGCCGTTCCTTTTCAAGGGAGGCCAAGTCGTAACCAATCCGAGCCTCATCCGTGAATTACGGTGCCGACTGCTTAGCGCAAGTGGAGATCCCGAAGATTGTATAGAGAGGGCAGAGCCCGGTCGCGCCCGTCAGTATGGGGACAATGCCGATCCAGCCCCATGCCGTCTTTGGCCCAACGAAGACAATCGAGAGTGCAACCACGCCAACAACAACGCGGACGACACGCTCGACCGGGTGTTCGGTAACGACTAGGAAGTTCTTCATATAACCTCCGAAGGGATGTTGGGTATTTCCCATTATCCTGCCGCCTAACGGAAGAAGATAGCAAGCGAGAAAATCTAAAAGTCGTGATCAGGCCATAGCACTCATAATCCCGACGCCCGATGCTAGAATGTGCAAAAGGTGAGGAGGCGAGATTGGTCTTGGAGTCGAAATCTTCTGTGCCCATATTGTGCCCAAGGGGTGCGGGTGTGGCGCCGGGTGCCCCAGACATTCGCTTTGTTTGCGAATGTCTGGGAGAAAGCCATGTGCGCTACGTCACAGACAGGCCTTTCAAGGCTGAGCTAGCCTTTGTGCAGTCGGGTTGTGTGTAGTACCGCTCGCACTGGCACGAAGAACGTGTCGTAAGCCGAGCGGAGCCGGGCTCTCCTTGTGCTTTGAGGACGGGGCGGCAAACCCGCAAGTAAATAGCCGACGCAGTGCATCGTAACTGAAACGAGCCCTGTGATCAGGCCACGGTGTAACCCACCGCGACCTGGCGCAGGGTTTTTTGTCTTCGGAGGTATTAAGCGATTGCGGTTCGGGTAGAGCAGGCCTTCAGAGCCTGCCCTGAGCTTGTCGAAGGGCCCGCGTCCAGATGGCTCATGACTCTTCGGCATCCTCCGCTGAGGTCACAGACCTCAGCGGAGGATGCGACTTTCTTTCTGCTGCTGAGACGCGGGCCTTCAGGCCCGCTCTACCCGAGATACTGCACTGCTGTGGTAGGCGCTGTGAAAGTTAAGACCCTCGAGAAATGAGGAACGATGTCAGAAAGTGAAAAACAAGCAACTGTAGAAGCTGGCGAATCCGCCTCTGTGGACGAGCGCCGGCAAACCGCAGGTCCCTCCGCTCGGGCGGCTTCGCCGTCCGGAGCTGAAGCTCCGGACTACCCAGCCCTCACTCGGGATGACAATCATGGCGCGCTCGGGAACGATTCGGGTGCCACGCCCTCGCCGCCCGCTGCGGGCGATAAGGTGGGAAAAAACGCTGCGGGCGATAGGGTGGGAGAAAACGATCACGGCAAACCAGCCGGGCTCTGCCACCACTTCATGGAAAGCGGCTTCTACTGCCAGAGTCCGGCGCTGCACGACCGCCGCTACTGCTACAGCCACTTGCGTCTGCGGGGGCAGCGACTGCGCATGGCCCGCGCCATTGCGAAACGCCAGCCCTACGCTCTGAGGCTGCCGGCCCTGGACGACGTCACCGGCGTGCGGGTGGCTGCCGCCGAGGTGGCCGAAGCCCTCGCCGCCGGGTTGATTGAGCCGAAACGCGCCGGATGTCTGGTCTATACCTTCCAGCAGATCCTCTATGCCCTGCGCCTGGAGGCCCAGGCACCGCAACGGTTTGTCTCCAACCCCGCCCTTTCCGCCGCGGGCGCCGCAGGCGTGCAATATTCGGGTGCCCCATCCGCGGAGCAAAAACGTCTGGTGGAGGACTATCCCGAATTCGAAGAAGAATTCGGCTTGCCCACGGACATTGATATCGACAGATCGCCGCACTTGGTCTTCCCGCCTCCGGAGGACGCCTGGCCTGCGGCCGAAAGTGTCATGGCAACGGCGGCCCAGGCCGTAATCCATGAAGCCCCGAAGCCCCGCCCCATCTGGACCAAGGAAGGCATTGAACTGGAGCAACTGGAAAAACGCCGGGGAAGGATGGACGAGAAGAGCTACTGTGAGCAGGTGCGCAAGGTCAATGCGCGCATCGAGAACAAGCTAAGAACCGAATTCCGCAACGAGCAGGAAGCGGAATGGCAGGCCGAGGCGGACCGGCGCAACGCTTTCGAAGAAAAGAAAGCGCAGATCTTCCGAAACATGGATGAGAAGCAACGCCAGGCCTATCACATCGGCGTGCTGCGCGGCCTGGAAGCGGCGCAGGAGCAAGCCGAACAGGAGGCGCGGAAGAAGCCAGTGAAAGCCGTGGTTAGTGGCTAGTGGTTAGTGGCTAGAACGTACGGGTAGAACCGCGCTCTTAGCGCGGCGTTGCTGCGGCCTTTTGAGAATGAGCCGGCTTTTAGCCGGCGGCACGCAGGCGAGGTGTGCCGGTGCAAAGGCCGAAGTCCGTCTGAAGAAGGGAAATCGGCATCGCCGAGAAGAAGAATCCGATGACGTCAGCCCCAAACCCGATTCCAACCACGCACAAGGGCGAGACTGGGGGCATCTTCTATCCCTTATCCAGTGGGCGCTTGCGGTTTACGGGTTATATGCCATTGCAAACAAGGAGGTTGCCGGTAAGATATTGTTTTTCAAGAAGCTACCAGGCGCGTCTGGGTAAACTCATGATTCTAAAGGACCGTGACAAGGGGGTCTCTAGGCGAAGCATCTTCCTCGAATGGGGGCTTGCTATTTCCGCTCCCAGAGAACGAATCACCAAGATGCGAGATGGTGAAAATCAACATAATGAATGATTATTGCATATAATATTAAAATAGTTAATTTAACTATTGACAAATTCAATCTATCATGAAAATATGGCTTCAGGAACTCAGAACCATGGCAATCTCCAGAACAACCTGTCCCGAATGTAATCAGCCCTTCAAGATCACGCGCTTGGCCTGTCCGACGTGCAATCTGGCGATGGAAGGCCAGATTGAGCTGTCGCCGCTGGACCAGCTCTCACGCGAGGACCAGGCTTTCGTCATGGCGTTCGTTCGCCATCACGGCTCGATCAAGAAGATGGAAGAGCTTTTCGGTGTCAGCTATCCCACGGTGAAAAACCGCCTGAACGCGATTGCTGCACAGCTCGACAAGAGCCTGCAAGCGCCATCGCCACGTGAGCACGTGCTCGATCAGCTTGCGCGCGGAGAGATCACCGTGGAAGAAGCGCTGGAGAAGCTGGGCTGAAGTCCAGGAGGAATGACGATGTCAGTAGAAACCAGGAAAGTGCTCGACATGCTTGCCGAGGGCAAGATCACCGCAGAGGACGCCGAACGGCTGCTCGACAAACTCGCAGCAGCGAAAGAGCCCGCTGAAAGCAGCGCGCCCGAGAATCCGGAAAACCCTGGCGCAACCCAACCGCGAAAGTACTTGCGCATCCTCATCAACGGCGAGGGCAAGGACGTGAATGTGCGCGTACCGCTGAGCTTTGTCCGCACCGGAGTTGGACTGATGGCAGTGCTGCCGCCGCGTGTCGCCGACAAGCTGCACGACAAGGGTTTTGATTTGTCGGCCCTGAAGGACTTGAAGGGCGATGAATTGAACGAGGCGCTCAACACTCTGAACATCAATGTGGACAGCAGCGACGGCAAGCACGTGCGGGTGTTCTGCGAGTGAAGCGGCTGGAGCAGCTACTCGTCGCTGGGTGATTCGGCGAAGCCCATCTCGCCCAGATGCGACTCGGCCAGGTCCACGCTGGCCTCGGTCGTATGGCCGCTGGAACGCAGCTCCTTCAGCAGGGCGTTGACTTCGCTCAAGGGCAGTGAAGAGCTGTGAAGCAGAAATTCTTCGACGCCGGCCGCGTCGAAGACCTGCACCCAGGTGTTGGCGCCGAGGTTGTAGTTCGCCTGGTATTGCAGCGGATCGGACTTGAGACGGAAGATGTGCAGTGTTCCTGGCATAGAATTCCTGGTTGACAGTCCAGCGTCGCGTGCCGCGCTCAGTCCAGCGGCATCAGGGCTTCTGGTTGATCATCAGGTGCGCGTACGGCGTTCCCGACCACATGATCCACGTGCCGGTTTGCTTGGGTTCTGTCGGCAGGCCGCTGGTTTTGGGATCAAAGGGCCACATGATCATCCAGTGCGGCGGCTCTTTGATGGGAGTGCCGCTGGTCGCCCAGGGATCGGTCGCGCTCCAGTCCGTTCCGCCCGCCAGCATGTACATAATGCCCGGCTGCGTGTTTGTGGGCTTCTCCTTGTGCGCCAGCCAGTCCTGCGCCCACTGCATCGCCGGACCGTCAAGGCACATGGCGACATTGCCCACGACGCCTGGCTGACCTGGCATGCAAACCCAGCCGTTGCTGCCCTCGCGCAGCGTGATCATGTTTCCTTTGTCGTCTACGTCCATGATCTTTGCGTCCTTGGCGACGGAGGCCGGACCCGCCGACATGGCGCGCTTAATCTTGGCGTCCTTGGATTCCGCGGCAGACACCCAAGCGCATGCCGCAAGCAGAACACAAACCAACAAAGTCGCAGGCCGATTCATCTTCCCGCTCCTTGGAATCGAGCTTCTGATGGACGGGGCGAGAGTATAGCACGACTGCGACAGCACAGCGGAACGACGGAATCCGGAAAAGGGAGAAGAGCGTCCAAGGAAAGCTGGGAACCGAGCGTTACGCTTCCATGCTCGACGCTTCCGGGAAGCGCAACTTGCTCTTCGACAGGGCCCGGTCAAGCATCTCTTCAACCGCGACCTCCGGCCAATTCTTGGCCATGGCCAATTCGCTCACCAGTAAATAGCGAGAGCGTTCCAGCATCTTCTTTTCCCGGAAGCTGAGCGGCTTGGTTTGAGCAAGGAGAAGCAGGCCTTTGAGCACGATGGCAACATCGATCAGGGAACCGGTGCGCATCTTGTCGGAGTTTTCCTTGAACCGGTATTTCCAGTCGGCGTTGTTCTCGCATTTGCCGTCGGTGAGGAAATCCACAATTTTTTGTACCTCACCGTTACGCACCACTTTTCGCAGGCCCACGCTGCCCACATTGTGGAACGGGACCATCACTTTCAGGCTGCTGGCTTTGATTTTGAGAAGGTAGAAGCGCTCGATCTGGGAACCGACGGTGCGACTGCTGATTTGCTCGATTACGCCCACCCCGTGATTGGGATAGACGACTTTGTCGCCGATGCTAAAGCCGTGGTTATTCATGAAGGCCGGATTACTGCTCCCCGGGCGCGATCCGGAACTTGCGGGGAAAACCACTTACTGGCGTGCAGTATACCCCCACCAGCCGGAATAGGTCAATGGACGCGGCTTTCGGTGAATTGTGCTCCATTCCGGGCGCGTTCTGGGCGGGCTGTCGCTACGGTCCGCAAGCCGCGCGCGGCCAGCCGATGCCGCGAGTCGCGTATAATTTCGCTATGCCTCCGGTTGGCCCGGCTGATTCCTCTCCGAAGGCATCAACTCAGAAGTATGCCCGAACACATCCGCAAGAAGCTTGAGGATGAGATCGCCATCCTCGAGCGGGAGCTCAATCACGAGCTGCCGAAAGAATTGAAGAAGGCCATCGCGATGGGGGATCTCAGCGAAAACGCTGAGTATCATATGGCGAAGCAGCGGCAGGAGTTCGTCCGCGCGCGACTGGGCCAGCTCAAGAAGCGCATGGCTGAGCTGTCAATGGTCAACATGGCCAATATCCCGCGCGACCGGGCCGCAATCGGCTCAACCGTGGTGGTTTACGATTCGACCAAGGGGGAGGAAATAGAGTACAAGCTGGTCACCAGTGAAGAGTCGGATGTCACCAAGGGATTGATCTCCACGAGCTCGCCGATTGGCCGTGCGCTGATGGGCAAGAAGGTGGGCGACGTGAGCGAAGTGGTCACTCCCGCAGGCAAACGCGAACTTGAAGTGCTGAAGCTGACCACCATCCACGACGAGGCGTAGTGCGGTATGACGTGGACGAGCGCAGTCGGACGTTCCGGCAAGTGGCTGCTGTACAGGATTGTCCACGGCCTGGCCCTCACCCGCATTTCGCCCAACGCGCTTACGTTTATCGGCCTGTGCATCAATCTGGTGGCCGGCATTCTGTTCGGCTACGCGCATGCCGACAACCAGCGCCGCATGTTCCTCTATGCAGGCCTGGTCATCATCGGCGCCGGCATCTTCGACATGGTGGATGGCCGCGTCGCCCGCGCCACCAACCAGGTCACGCAGTTCGGCGGTTTCTTTGACTCGATCATTGACCGCTACAGTGACGTGGTGCTGTTCTTTGGGCTGGTTGTCTATTACGCTCGCGCGAACCGGTTTTTCTACGTTGTGCTGACGGCTTTTGTCATGACCAGCTCGGTCATGGTCAGCTACGCCCGCGCTCGCGCGGAGTCGCTTATCCCAAGCTGCAAGGTCGGATTCATGGAGCGGCCGGAACGCATCGTACTGGTGATCATCGGCGCGCTCTTCAATCGCATGGGGCCGGTGCTCTGGGTGATCGCCGTGCTGAGCACGACTAGCGTCATTCACCGCATCAGCTACACCTATCAGCAACTGAGAGCGATCGAACCTCCGCCCGTGCCGGTTGCGCCCGACCCGTTGAAGTTTGAAGAGATTGTCGGATAGTGCTTTTCTTATTTCAGGTGAACTTCGGCTTCGGCCGTCTTTGAGCCTGTCACTCCTACGTCGCGGGGCTTCGCCGTCACCGGCCCATACTTCGGTTTGATCTGATGGCATGAAGGATCGCAATACACGCCTTGATGCGTCTTGTCGGTATCCGGATCAGGCATCGTTGAAGCCACCGCGGCTTCGCGGTCGGCCTCCAGTTCGCGCTCCACATCCTCGATTAGCTTGTGGTTGCCGGCCTCATTGAGCCAATGCTTGACCTTGATGAGGTAATTCTCAAAGCGGGCGATGGGATCGCGAACGCGCCAGTATTCGAACAGCTTCGCGGGCACATACTGCGCGGCATCGTGAATAGCGTGGCCCTTCATGCGCATCATCTTGGCTTCGATGAGTGTCGGCCCTTCGCCGCGTCGCGCGCGTTCGCAAGCCTCGTGTGTGGCGTCATACACCTGACACGCGTCGGTGCCGTCCACAATGACTCCCGGAATGCCGTAAGCAATGGCCCGTTCGGCAAGGTCTTTCACGCAGAACTGCATATCCGCGGGCGTCGAGTAGCCCCACAGATTGTTCTCCACGATGAGCACGAGCCCCAGCTTCTGAGCCGCTGCAAAGTTCAAGCTCTCATAGGTCACGCCGGTGGACTGACCACCGTCGCCGACGTACGTTAGGCCCGCGATATTCCTCCCCTGAAGCCGCGCACCGAGGCACACGCCTGCCATGACGCCGATGAGTTCGCCCAGCATGGAAATCGGTGCGCACACATTGCGCCGCTGCCAGTCGCCGAAGTGCGATGACGCATCGCGTCCCCAGGTCGGCGAGTCCGCCTTAGCCATGTACTGCCGCAGGATGTCGCGCGCGGCGAATCCGCGCACCAGCATCGCGCCCTGATTGCGAATCATCGGACCCAGCCAGTCGTCCGGCCCGAGCGCGTAGGCCGACGCGCACGAGCAGCCCTCCTGCCCCAGCCCGAAGTAGACGCCGCCGACCACCTTGCCCTGCTTGTAGAGGTTCTCCAGCGCGGCTTCCACCCGGCGGTTGAGCAGCATCCAGCGATAGATGGCGATACACTGCTCGCGCGAAAGATATTGCGACTCGCGAATCGGCGGCGGCGGAGCGCTCAGGTCGCCTTCGACGCGGTATTCCAGATTCTCGCCCTCGCCCGACATGAAGATGCGAAACTCAGGACGCTCGAGCCGGTAGTCAGGAATGTTGTAGCAGCGCAGCGAGACACTACTGGTTCCATCGCTGCCGGTCTTTGGCACGGGTCCTGGACGGACAGCTTCTCTCGCGGTTGGAGTCGGCTTCGCTTGCCTTCGCGGCTTACCCTTCGGCGGGCGCTTCTTGTGGGCCATAGCCTGCACAAGAACGATAAATGGACGCCCGGCGCGAGGCAAGCGTGCTCACTTATGGGGCAAGATGTACTCCATCATAAGCCGCTCCGTCTGCTCGTGCATACCTTTCGTGTTGTAGTTCGTGCTGGTGATGACGACAACCATGTCGAGCTGGGGAAAGACAGCCACCTTGTTGCCGCCATTGCCAGACATGAAGTAAGCAGACCACGGCTTGTCGCCCGCTCCGAAGTCCTTCAGCCACCAGAGATAGCCGTACTTTGTCTGCGCATCAATCTGCGCATGCGCTGTGGTCGAGTTCTTCACCCAACTATCCGAAATAATGCGTTTACCGTTCCAGCTTCCGCCGTTCAGGTAAAGCTGGCCCAGCTTGAGCAAGTCGCGGCTTTCCAAGCGCAATCCGCCTCCGGCCATCGCCATCCCGAGAGGCGAATAGTTCCATTGCAAGTGCTGAATGCCAAGCGGTACGAAGAGGCTTGCCGAGGCAAAGTCAGCCAGCTTCCCATGTGTGGCCTTTTCCAAACCGCCACCCAGTGTGACGACTCCCGCCGTGCAATAGCTGAAGCTGCGCCCGTAAGGCGAATCCTGCGGCTTGGTCTCCCACGGCGGAAAGCCCTTAATAGGCAGGTCGAGATAGAACTTGACCCAGTCTTCGATCAGGTACATGCGCTCCTCATTGCCGCGCGAGAAGTTGTTCCAGTCGTCGCACTCCATCAGCGAGCTCATGGTAAGCAGGTCTTCGACTGTGATGGCTGCCTTGCGTGGATCGGGGTTGGCGAGCGGCTGCTTCTCAGGGAAATAGTCGACGACTTTCGCGTCAAGCCCCAGCAGCAGATGTTGGTCAAGCGCAATGCCGGTCAGCATGCTAGTAATGGTCTTGGTCGCCGAGCGGGTATCGCGCAAGCTGTCAGCTGCACCCTCGAAGTAGGCCTCATAGGCAAGCTTGCCGTGACGCGCCACGAGGATACTGGTGATCTTCTTGAACTCGCCGCTGGCGATTGCCTGTTCCATGCGGAACAACGCGTGTTGGTCGAGCCCAGCCGAACCTGCATCGGTAGTCGCCCAACCGTCGGGGCGGGATTCCGGGGCAAGGTTCTCGTGCGGTCTTGGCAGGGCGGAAGCAAACAAACAAGGCAAAGATACCGCCATCGCCAGAACGACGTTGGCTGGAGGCCTGAGCACCTGAAACCTCTGAGCAAAATCGAGCGCTTACAACGTCTGGTACGCTGCGACCAGACCAAATGTTCCACGCGGAACAAATGCGAAGGTCATGCCCATTCGCCGCCGTCGCCGTGCAATTCGCGCAATTCCCTCGGAGGCCGCGCCGGCGTGTCCTCATTCGCGATAGCTGCCGGCTTAGCGGTCGTCATCGGCAACTCGCCGATGAGGTCTTCCAGCGACTCCAGCCACAGCATCTGCGACCGGAAGACGCACCCAAAGTTACGCGAGGCAGCCGTGGCGACCTCCTCCATGGCCGGCGTTTTCTGCAGTTCTTTTTGCATCGACGTGACCGGCCTGCCGGGGATGCCGCAGGGCACAATCAGCGAGAAGAAATCCAGGTCGGTGCTGACGTTGAGCGCGAAGCCATGCGTAGTAACGCCGCGCGAGATGTGCACCCCGATGGCGGCAATCTTGGCTTGGGGTTTGTTGCGCAACGCATAGGTCCAAACGCCGGTCAGGCCCTGGATTCTCTGCGTGCCAATGCCGAAGTCGCCGCACGTGCGGATGAGCACCTCTTCCAGCCGCCGCACAAACTCCACCGCGCCAATCCTGGGCTCGAAACTTCGCAAATCGAAGATGGGATATGCGACAAGCTGTCCTGGCCCATGGAAGGTCACGTCCCCTCCGCGGTCAATGTCGAACAGCTCCACTCCCTTTTGTGACAGGAATTCTGGTGGCGCGAGCACGTTGCTCAACTGTGCGTTGCGTCCCAGCGTAACCACGGGCGTGTGTTGCAGCAGCAGCAGAGTGTTTTCAACGCGGCCCGATTTGCGCAGCTCCATCAGCGTACGCTGCAGTTGCAAGGCTGTTCCATACGGCACCAACCCGAGATTGAGAACGTGGATGATCATGAGTCAGACTGACGGCAATGGGCCGTCAGACATCAGCTTACGGCATTTCGACTGACGCCGTTTCCTCTTCGCTGTCCGCGACCTTAGGACGTACGGGAGGCAACGGCTTGCTTAACAATGCTAAAATCCGAACAACGGTTCTATGTACCGGGGGCGAAATCTCGCTGCGATCGCGCTGTTGCTGGCGCTGCTTTCGCCTGCCTTCGCAGCCTCTCGCAAGCCCCCCGGGAGACCCGACAGTTCCAGGCAACTGGATCACGACATTCGGGAGATTCTTAGTGATCAAGCCGTGGCGCGTGGATGGTGGGGGATCTACGCTGTCGTGCTGGATAGCGGCAAGCCGATCTACGCGCTGAATCAGGACAAGCTTTTCACACCGGCCTCGAACGCCAAGCTGTTTACCACGGCTGCGGTTTTCGGACTCATCGGTCCGGATTATCGCTTTCAGACCACCGTCGAGACCTTTGGGTCGCTGGACAAGTACGGGCGTCTCAATGCGGACCTGGTGCTGGTAGGACGCGGCGATCCGAATCTCTCCGGCCGGACCCTGCCCTACAATCTACGTACCGAGCGCAAGGCGCCGCCCATCCAAGTGCTGCAGAACCTCGCCGACCAACTGGTTCTGCATGGTCTGAAATACGTGGACGGCGACGTAGTGGCGGACGATTCGTACTTTGTTTTCCAGCGCTATGCTGAGGGCTGGTCGCAGGATGACCTGGCGCGCGAGTGGGGTGCTCCGGTATCTGCGCTGACCGTCAACGATAACGTCATCTTCGTTGACGTCAAACCTGCGGACCGTCCGGGTCAGCGTGCTTTTCTTAACATCACGCCGTTCTCTGAGTACTACAAGATTGACAACCGGGTGATGACGACGCCACAAGGCACCGGCCCACGAACGGTATCCATCAATCGCGAACCCGGTTCGAACCTGATCACGTTCTGGGGGAACATTCCCCAGGATGATCCGGGATTCGGGGAAGCGCTGGCCATCGAGGACCCGGCCGACTTTACTGCCCGTCTCTTCCGCCAGCTGCTGGAAGAGCGTGGCGTTACCGTCTATGGGAGGGCGCGAACCCATCACATGGAACTGGCCTCGACCCAGACGTTTAGCGTCACCTCCATTGCCTCCGGCGGCGGCGATTCGACGCGGGCGACGGTGCCAGCGCCATTGGTGCTCGCCAGTTACCAGTCCCAGCCGGTCGCACAAGATCTGCGGGTCATCAACAAAGTGAGTCAGAACCTGCATGCGGAGCTGATGCTGCGTCTGCTGGGCAAGGAGAAAGGGACCTCGGGCTCGATCGAGGGCGGACTGGAGGTGCTGCGTGGATTCCTGGTCAATGCAGGCATCAAACCTGACCAGTTCGTTTTTTATGATGGCTCAGGTCTGTCGCGTGAGGACCTGGTTACGCCGGATGCGGTAGTCGCATTGTTGCAATACTGCCACAAGCAGCCGTGGGGCCAGTTCTATGAAGGTACATTGCCGATCGCGGGAGTCGACGGCTCGCTCGCTGATCGCTTTCGCAACTTGCCCGGCGCAGGAGTCATCCACGCTAAGACCGGTTCGCTCTCGCACGTCTTCTCGCTTTCCGGCTATGCCACCACGCAGGCTGGCCAACGAATCGCCTTCTCCGTCATGACCAACAATACCAACCTGCCCGCCAAGAAGGCGCTCGACACTATTGACCGCATTGTCGAGCGTATTGTGGAAGATAAGAAGTAAGTCCGGCACGGCTTCCAGCGGAATTTTGCTTCCGCGCAAATGCCTTTTACCCGGTGTGCACAACAGCTAAGAATGCCTTAAAGAATTCTTATCCGCCCTGGCCCGTCGATTGCCGCATGGTTCCTGGAGCGCAGCCGACTCCTTCGCGACTCAATACAGAATGGGCGGCCCGGCGCTTCTTGGAGGTCAGCATGTCAATCGCAGGAATCGGGAGCACCGCCGTCACCCAACTGGTGAACGTCCAGCGCAATTTCCAGAAGGTCCAAAGTGAATTCAAACAATTGGGCCAGGACTTACAGGCCGGCAACCTGACGCAGGCGCAGGCGGATTTCGTCACGCTGTCGCAATCGCTGGCCAGCAGTGAGCAAATCGGGACAACATCTTCCGGAGTATCGCCGGCAGGGCCACCAAACTTCGTTGGACCAAATGCGTTGAGCCGGTCCCCACACGCTCATTCGGCAACAGGCGCGCACCACAGCATCCATCTCCGCCAGGCCCTGAGTCAGCTTGGTCAGGCGCTGCAAGGAGGAAATCTAGCGGCGGCGCAGCAGGCCTTTGCGACGATGCAGCAGATCTGGCAGCAGTTTGCAGCCGGCGCGGTCTCTGGCAGTGCGCAAAGTGCGCCGGTCAACGTCAACGCCTGAGCTTGAGTCGCGACGGCTACAGACCCACAGCGATCCTGGATCGGGGATCAAGGTAGTCACGCAGGCCGTCGCCGATGAAGTTGAACGACAGCACCGCCAGCATGACCGCAGCGGCGGGGAACAGCACGAGGTGCGGTGAATCGAACAGGTGCGAGCGGGCGTCGTTGAGCATCGAGCCCCAACTCGCCGCCGGAGGCGGCACGCCCAGCCCAAGGAAGCTCATGGTGGCTTCCGCCAGGATGGCACCTGCCATGCCGATGGCGGCCTGCACAATGACAGGCTGAATGATGTTGGGCCAGATGTGCCGCACCACGATCCGGACATCGCTGGCGCCCAGCGCACGCGCGGCTTCGACGAATTCACGCTCCCGTACCGCCAGCACCTGAGCACGCACAAGGCGCGCATAGCCCACCCATCCGCCCAGCGAGAGAGCGAAGACCAAATTGAAGATGCCGGGACCGAGAAAAGCTACGAATGCGATGGCCAGCAACAGCCCGGGAAACGACATGAACGCATTCATCACGATCATGTTTAGCACGCGATCGGTGATGCCGCCGTAGTAGCCCGCAAGCGAACCGAAGATCATGCCCAGAGTCAGCGACGCAGCGACCACGCAACTGCCCACCAGCATCGAGATGCGTGAGCCGTAAATAACGCGGGAGAGGATGTCGCGGCCCAACTCGTCGGTGCCGAACCAATGCGACGCTGATGGCCCCATCAAGCGGGCTGGCAGATCGATTCGGGCCGGGTCCTGGGGAGCAATCCAGGGAGCAAACAGCGCACACACCACGAAAACGACGACCAGGAGGGCGCCCGACGTAGCCAGCACGTTGTGGCGAGCGACGCGGCGGAGCGACACGAACTGGGCGGCCGCAGCCATGCAGCGCCATCTTAAATGAACCGGGCGCCGCTTTCCCCAGATCCCGGTATCCATGAGATATGGCACTAGCGATTGCTTCTCTCACAGTTCTACAATCGTGAGTTGCGCGTGCCGGCCCATGTTGCCTTTCAAACTGGTCTATAGCGAGAAGTACTTCTTGCCCATCGGCGAGCATGTATTTCGAGCTGACAAATATCGGATGGTTTGCGAGCTGCTTCTTCAAAAGCACGTGGTCGAGGAAAACGACTTCATCGCGCCTCGGCCCGCCACCGAGGCTGATGTGTTGCTGGTGCATTCGCCGCACTATGTCAGCAAGTTGATGGAAGGCGGGCTGAGCGCGCGCGAAGAGCTGGAGATGGAGATCCCGTACTCGCCGCAGGTTGTGGATGCGTTCATGCTGCACACCGGCGGCTCGATTCTGGCGGCCGAACTAGCCCTCAAGGACGGTGTTGGCATCAATATCGGCGGCGGTTTCCACCACGCCTTTCCCGAGCATGGCGAAGGCTTCTGCATGATCAACGACTTTGCCGTGGCCATACGCGTGCTGCAGAAGCGCGGGCTGATCGGACGCGCCATGACGGTGGATTGCGATGTCCACCAGGGCAACGGTACGGCGTTCGTCTTCGGTAACGCTGCTCATAAGCCGAACAAGCTGCCGTCCTGGTCGGCGGCTATGCTGGGTGACCCACCTGGCCCCGTTGCGGCGAATGGCCCGAGTAAGGACGTCTTCACGATCTCACTGCATCAGGAAAACAACTACCCGTTCGTCAAGCCGCCATCTTCGATTGACGTGAACCTGCCCGACGGCTGCGGTGATCTGGAGTATCTTGCCTGGCTGGACAACGCATTGAGTTCCGGCTTGCGGCAGTTCGAGCCGGAGCTTATCTGCTACGTGGCCGGCGCCGATCCGTACTGCGAAGACCAGCTCGGCGGACTGAACCTCACGATTGAGGGGCTGAAGCGACGGGATGAGCTGGTGTTTCGCGCTGCTCATGCGCGCGATATTCCGGTGATGGTCACCTACGCCGGAGGCTATGCACAGCGCGTCGAGGACACGGTAGCCATCCACGCCAACACCGTGCTGGCGGCGGCGGAGGTATATCGCAGCACGCCCAGCGAAGCGTCACGTTAGCTTCAAATGGCTCACTTGCCTGCGTGATATCCTGATATTTCGCGGCTGGAACCGCAAGGGATCCCCGCTCCATCCAAGCTTTGGACTCCTGAACAATGTTTGAGAACCTTACAGAGAAGCTGCAACGTGCCTTCAAGAACCTGCGCGGACAGGGCACGCTGACGGAAGAAAACATCGGGGAAGTGCTGAAGGAAATCCGCCTGGCGCTGCTCGAAGCCGACGTTAACTTCAAGGTCGTTAAAGAGCTGGTGGACCATATTCGTGAGAAGGCCCTCGGTCAGGAAGTGATGACTGCGCTCTCGCCCGCCGAGCAAGTCGTCAAGATTGTTCGCGACGAACTGATCAACATCCTTGGAAAAGACACCGCCAAGCTACGGTTCGCCTCGCAACCGCCCACGGTCGTGTTGATGGCCGGCCTGCAAGGCTCCGGCAAGACCACAACTTCAGGCAAGCTGGCCAACTGGTTGAAGCAGGGCGGCCATCGGCCGATGCTCGTTTCCGTGGATGTCTATCGCCCGGCCGCGCGCGAACAGCTCAAGGTCGTCGCCAACGCCATCAAGGCCCATCTCTACGAAGGCAAGGTCGAGGAGTCCAACACCGCAACCGTCGAGCGACTGGTGAAGGAAGCCCGTCGCGAGGCCATCAACAACGCCTGCGATGTGCTCATTGTTGATACCGCCGGCCGCCTGCACATCGACGAGCAACTCATGGACGAGATGCAGTCGCTGAAGAAGATCCTGAACCCGCAGGAAATCCTCTTCGTCGCCGACTCCATGACCGGCCAGGACGCAGTGCGCTCAGCCGATGAGTTCCACAAGAAGCTCGCGCTCACGGGTGTGGTTCTCACCAAGATGGACGGCGACGCGCGCGGCGGCGCAGCGCTTTCCATCCGCAACGTCACCGGACAGCCGATCAAGTTCATCGGCGTCGGCGAAAAGTACGATGCGCTCGAGCCGTTTCATCCCGACCGCATCGTCGGACGGATTCTGGGAATGGGTGACATTCTGTCGCTCATCGAAAAAGCGGAAGCCACGCTCGACAAGGGCAAGTCAGAAGAATTCGCTCGCAAAGCGCTCAGCGGTGATGGGTTCTCGCTGGAGGATTTTCGCGACCAACTGCGGCAGGTGAAGAAACTTGGCTCACTGCAGAGCATCATGGGCATGATGCCCAAGATCGGCCCCTTTGCCAACATGCAAAAAGCTGCGGACAAGGTGGACGAGAGCCAGGTTAACCGAGTCGAAGCCATCATCAACTCCATGACGCCGTACGAGCGCGACCACCACGAGGTGATCAACGGCAGCCGCCGCAAGCGCATCGCCCGTGGATCTGGCACTACGGTGCAGGAAGTGAATCAACTTCTGCGCCAGTACGCCCAGATGCGCAAGATGTTCAAGACGATGGGCAAGCCCAGCTTCGCGCGGCGGATGGCCGGGATGAAGCTGCCGGGGATGTAGCAGTCAAGCTTGGTCCGAATCGCTTCCCTCCAGCATGAACTCCAGCACCTCCTGCGGCGCCGAAGATGTCCACACCGGTGCGAACGAAAGCCGGTGCAGCGGCGTCGGGCCTTTCTCCCGCAGCATCTTCAGATGATGCGGCGTGCTGTAGCCCTTGTTCGACGCCAGCCTGTATTCGGGGTAAACGGGGTCCCAGGCGCGGATCATGGCGTCGCGCTCAACTTTGGCGATAATGGAAGCTGCGGCAATCGAGGCGGAGAGGGCATCGCCATGGATGATGGGCGTCTGGGGGCAATCGCAACCAATGCGTAGCGCATCGATCAGCAGATGGTCGGGCCGCAAAGTCAGCCTGCGGACAGCTTCCTCCATAGCCAGCTTCGAGGCCCAGTAAATATTTATCTGGTCAATGGTTGCAACATCCACTGCCGCAATGGCCCACGCCAGCGCGTGTTCGCGAATTCGTGGGGCGAGCCTTTCGCGGGTTTCACGGTCCAGCAGTTTGGAATCGCGCAGCCCGCGAATCCGATAGCCGGGATCGAGGATCACGGCTGCTGCAACTACCGGACCAAAGAGTGATCCCCGGCCAACTTCGTCCACGCCGGCAACCATCGTCGCGCCGGCTGCCCACGCCAGCTTTTCGTACTTCACCGTGCATTTCAGTTTCTTCAGCAGACGTAGCTTCAGCGTGGCCTTTGAGACCGGCTTCTCGCCGGGTTCCACAAGCAGGGCTTGCTCTTTCGCTTTATACGCGGAGGATCTCAAGTCAGGTGCACAATCCCCGGTCGTGAATTGTGGCGGTTCCTATCAGGGAAGCACGGACTAATTAAAGCACGGTATCGTACCCGACAGTTGAGCGAATGCATGGTGCGCGAGGGAGGAACTCTAGAAGAATGCAGCCTTACGCGCCGACCAGTCTCTCCAGCACGGCTTTGTTGCGAACCGTTAGTGTGGAACCCTTGAGCACCGCGATCTGGCGCTTGCGGAAGTCAGCCAGCACGCGGGTGACGGTCTCACGCGAGGTGCCGATGATCTGCGCGATTTCTTCATGGGTGAGCGCCAGCTTGACCTTCGGCTCCGCCTGCTGCGGACTCCCCGAAGTCCACTCCAATAGCAAGCGGGCAAGCCGCTCAGGCGCGGAATGGGACAAGCCGAGGCTGCGTATCTGCTGGTAGGCGGTCTGACAGTCCTTGCTGAGATGCTGCGCCGCCCGTAAGCAGGCGTCGCCATGCTTCTGCAGGAAGGCCAGGAAGTCCTCTCGCTTGACAAAGTTGAGCTGGCAGGGTTGGCCGGTCTCGGCGGTAATCTCGTACGGAGTGCCGGAGACCGTGGCGTGCATACCCAGGACTTCCCCCGGCTGCGCGATTTTCAGAATAAGCGTTTTGCCTTCGGCGGAAGTGGTGGAGAGCTTGACTCGGCCTTTGCACAGCATGTAAATGCCGCGCGGCGATTGTCCTTCCACGAACAGCACTGCCCCCGCGGGATAAGACGCGGTGTACTTAATGCGATCGAAGGCTTCAAGAGACGCCTTCGGCAGAGAGCAGAAGAAAGAATCGGTTCGCAGCTTACAAATCAGGCAATTCTCTACCAGCTCGAACCCATAAGGTGCTCCCACGTTCTCCTCCGACGGATTACCCACTATGCTAACACCTTAACTGATGGCCGCAAGGAGAATTTGGGTTCACTGCGGGCCGCTAGGAGCTACGCCTTTGGTAGCAGACGAGGAGAAAGCAAGCACCCCGTCAGCGGGCCCAAGCCGATGGCTTGGTGACGAACGTCACAGGCACAAGTATCCCCGGTCACAGACCTTGGCCCGCACTGCGAAGGAAAATCGCGCCCACAACGGCTCAATGAGGCGGGAGGCGAAGGTCTAATCGCTTCAGCTTGTCGGGCCTGATCGGCGAACCCAAGTTCACGGTTAGGAGGCTGGGATTACAAGTTTCAGCTTGCGAAGACGCACTCTCAATCTGAAGAAACTGACCACTCTCCTCTACCCCAAATCGCTTCCCGCCAATGGTCATTGCCGGTCGGACCCCCATCCAGGCCAGACCATGGGAGATTGGTGGCTGCCGGGGTGAGGCGGACCGGAAGGACGGCGCCCGGCAGTGCCCGGTAGGAATCAGTTTTTGCTTGAAGTGTTGGGGCCAAGGCGTTTAAATTTTCTGGATTTCCAGGGTGTGAAAACATGGTGTCAGTGGTATCGTTCATCAGTTTCCACGGAGAATGGCAAATGAGACCGCAAGTAGTGAAAAGGAGAGCCGTATGGCAGAAACAGCGGTAAAGAATTTTCAGACAAGCCAGTCGGAGTGGGACCGAATCGCGGCCAGCAAAGAATTTCAGGACTTGATGGCGACGAAGAAGATTTTCATCGTGCCGGCATTCATCTTTTTCGTCGTTTACTATTTCGCGCTGCCTGTGCTCGTCGGGTACGCGCCTCACTTCATGGACACCAGAGTAATCGGTACGGTGAACATCGCGTATCTGTTTGCTCTCTCTCAGTTCTTTGTGGCCTGGATCATCGCCGGGCTTTACGTGAAAGCCGCCAATGATTTCGACAGGCTATCGAAAGACATTATCGAAAAGGCCCACGATGTGAAAGGAGCCAACTAACATGTCAACTTCATTGGTGATGTTCCTGGTATTCATCGCCATCACGTTGGGGATCACGTATTGGGCTTCCCGGCGTTCGGCGGGAGCCAGCGCGTACTTCGCCGCCAGCCGCCAGATCAAGGGATGGCAGAACGGAGTGGCGGTCGCCGGCGATTATATGAGCGCAGCCTCGTTCCTGGGAATCGCGGGCATTATTGCTTACCAGGGGTACGACGGCTTCATGTTCTCGGTAGGGTGGCTGGTGGCATACCTGACTGTGCTATTGGTGATTGCCGAGCCCCTGCGCAACGCGGGTAAGTACACCATGGCGGACGTGCTGGCCTATCGTCTGAGGCCGCGGCCGGTACGCGCCATGGCTTCGCTCAGCACCCTGATTGTTAGTACCTTCTACATGATCGCCCAGATGGTCGGCGCCGGTGCATTAGTCGCGCTGCTACTCAAAGATTCCGGAATCACGTTTCACACTGCCGTGATCGGCGTTGGCATTCTGATGATCGTGTACGTCGTGTTTGGTGGCATGCTGGCCACGACCTGGGTCCAGATCGTCAAGGCCATTCTCCTGATGGCCGGGACCATACTGTTGAGCATCCTGGTAATGGCACACTACGGGTTTAACTTCGGCTCGTTTTTTGACGCCATCTCTCACGTCTCCTACCACGACAAGACAGGGGCATTAGTCACCAAGGACTTCTTGACGCCCGGATTACGTTTTAAGCCTCCGTATGGCGCTCTGGACCTGATTTCGCTGGGAGTGGCGCTGATCTTCGGCACCGCCGGTCTGCCCCACATTCTGGTTCGGTTCTATACCGTTCCGGACGCCAAGACTGCCCGCCATAGCGTGGTCTGGGCGATGGTGCTGATTGGCAGTTTCTACATCATGACCACTTTCCTTGGCTTCGGGGCCGCAACGGTTGTGGGCCAGGACTACATCCGGACCCATGGCGGCAACAACATGAGCGCTCCGCTGCTGGCACAGGCGCTTGCCGGGAATGTCTTCTTTGCGTTCATCTCCGCAATCGCGTTCGCCACGATTCTGGCGGTCGTCGCAGGTCTCACCATCAGCGCCACGACCTCGTTTGCCCATGACTTCTGGACGAACGTGATTCACAAAGGCGTCGAGCGCAAGCCGGGTGAAGAGGTCAGAGTGGCGCGGATCTCAGCCTTTGTAGTTGGCGCGGCTGCTATAGCGGTCGCTATCCTATTGGGACCCACGGCCAACGTGGCGTTCCTGGTGGCCCTGGCATTTGCCGTGGCTGCGTCAGGCAACTTCCCTGTGATCCTGCTGTCAATCTTCTGGCGGCGATTCAACACGGCCGGCGCTGTAGCCGGATTGGCGGTGGGGTTACTCTCTTCATTGGCGCTGATCATCGTGAGCCCCAGCTTCATGGCTATCGATCCACCGACGGTCGCAGCTTCGGCCCGGCACCTGATCCAGGCCAAAGCCTGGTTCCCGTTGGAAAACCCCGGTATTGTCAGTGTTCCCCTGGGTTTCCTGGCTGCAATCATCGGGACGTTGCTCAGTAGCGAGCCGACCGCTGAAGAGAAGTTCAACGAGCTGCTAGTACGTTCTAACACCGGACTGGGGGCAGAAAAGGCGGTGGCCGCACACTAGAGACGTTCGCACTTAGGTAACGGACGGTGGGTCCGGAGAGGCCCACCGTCATATCAGTCAAGACTGTTGGATTCGGGGGCGAGGATCAGACCGGCAGGTTGTTGTTCCCAAGCAACAGCAGACCGCGCCGTTCGGCGATTCACGCATACCCATTTATCAAAGATATATGCGCCCAAGAAGATTCATAGAGCGTAAGGAGTTTTCCTATGAGTACCGCAACGAAAGTGCCCGAAGTGACGGCCGGAAGGGCGGCGGCCGGTGGTGAGCAGGCCGCTCAAGTAGTTCCGCACCATCTGGTTAGTCCCGTGGCGCAAAAGTGGATCGCGGAAGGTAAAGAAGATCCAGAGGGTTTCTGGGGGCGGGCTGCGGAGCAGTTGCCCTGGTTTCGCAAGTGGGACAAGGTGTTGGACTGGAATCCGCCGACCTTCAACTGGTACGTTGGCGGCCAGACCAACCTGGCCTACAACGCACTCGATCATCATGTGAAGCGAGGCTGGGGCGGACATACGGCGCTCATTTACATCAATGAGCGCGGCGAGCGCCGCGTCTTCACCTATGCGCACCTGCTGCATGAAGTCGAGAAGGTGGCGAAGGCGCTGCGCGGTATGGGTATCAAGAAGGGCGACCGCCTGACCATCTACATGCCCACCTCGCCGGAAGCCATTATCCTGATGCTGGCTACGGTCCGGATTGGCGCCATCCACTCAGTCGTTTTTGCCGGCTTCGGCGCCAAAGCGTTGGGTGATCGCGTCCAGGCAAGCGGCTCCCGGCTGGTCTTCACAGCCGACGTTACTTACCGCAAAGGCAAGGACACACGGCTGAAAGAGATTGTGGATGAGGCCTTGCAGAATGCCGGTGATAAGGTCGAGCACGTCATCGTACTGAAGCGTAGCAGCGGAGAGACTCCGATGCGCAGCGGACGAGACCTGCTCTGGGAGCAATTCCTTGAGCACGGCGCCGGGGAGAGCAGCGACTATGTGGCGATGGAAGCCAACGAGCCGGCTTTCATTCTTGCCACTTCTGGCACGACCGCGACGCCGAAGCTGGCCATCCATACCCATGGCGGCTATCAGGTGCACGTGCACAGCATGGGACAGTGGTTGTTTGCGTTGAAACCTACCGACGTCTGGTGGTCCACCTCCGACATCGGATGGATCGTGGGCCACAGCTACATCGTGTACGCCCCTCTGATCGCCGGTGCGACCACGATTGCCTATGAAGGTGCGCTGGACCATCCTACTCCCGACAGCGCGTGGAAGACGCTGATGGAGGAGTATCGCGTCACGGGTATCTTCACCTCGCCGACTGCGGTGCGACTGCTGATGCGATATGGGGAAGGACCGTTTGGCGCCGTTGACTACAAATTTCTGGAGCGTGTCTTCTGCGCCGGCGAAGTCCTCAATGCGCCGGCTTGGGAGTGGCTACAGAAGAAAATCTTTAAGAACCAGATTCCGGTCATTGACCATATGTGGCAGACGGAAACCAGCGGACCGGTCTTTGGCAATCCCTATGGCCTGGGGATGTTGCCCATCAAGCCGGGTTCTGCGACCGTGCCCATGCCCGGCATTGATGCCGAAGTCGTGGGCATGGACGGCACTCCGTGCAGCTCTAACGAGAAGGGCATCATGGTCATCAAGCGGCCATTCCCGGGCTTGACAGCGGCCCTGTGGGGTGAGCCGGAACGTTACGGGCGCGACTACTGGTCCATCATTCCCGGCGTGTATTACACGGGAGATTCAGCGCAGATTGACGACGACGGCTACGTGTGGTTTGCAGGTCGGGCTGACGAGATCATCAAGATCGCCGGACACCGCATCGGCACTATCGAAGTTGAGACCGCACTGTTGGGTCATCCTGCGGTGGCGGAGTCGGGCGTGATTGGCCGGCCTGATGAACTGCGCGGCGAAGTCATCTCGGCGTTCGTGGTACTCAAGCAGGGCCACATTCCATCAGATAAGTTGAAGCAGGAACTGCTCGATCAGGTGCGCCACGAACTGGGGCCGGTAGCGGTGGTGGGCGAATTGAACTTTGTGGACATGCTGCCCAAGACTCGCAGCGGCAAGATCATGCGCCGAGTACTTAAGGCCGTGACCCAGGAAAAGAACCCGGGCGATATTACGACCATCGAGGACGAGGGTTCGGTGGAGGAAGCCCGGCACGCCTGGCACCAGATGCGGGCCGCGTTGGACAACCAGCCGGCCCTGAGCCAGACGGCGGTATCGGCCAAGAAATGAGTTGGCCTGTCCAGATGTGCCGCATCCGTAGCAGGGTGCAGCAGGCCTCGATTGCGTGAGTCTGTAATCCGGAGAGACCGACACGCGCGGATTACAGCGGCTCGCCGATGCAGTACAGTATTAACGCAAATAATCAAGCATTCATCGGAGGCATTTCGATGTCGTCGACACAAACCGCAGCCGCTCCCAACATTGATTCCATTCTCACGGAAACACGCACCTTTCCACCGCCGCCGGAATTCAGGAGCGCGCACATCCGTGACAAACAGGAATATGACAAGATCTGCGCCCGGGCTGCCGCCGACCCTGAAGGCTTCTGGGCCGACGTGGCCCGCGACTTGCACTGGTTCGAGCCCTGGAACAAGGTGTTGGAGTGGAACATTCCGTGGGCGAAGTGGTTTCTCGGCGGCAAGATCAACCTCTCCTACAATTGCCTTGACCGCCACGTCGAGACCTGGCGCAGGAACAAAGCTGCCCTCATCTGGGAAAGCGAGCCGGGCGAGGTTCGCACCTATACCTATCAACAACTGTTCATCGAAGTGAAGAAATTCGCCAACGTTCTCAAGTCTCTCGGCATCAAGGCGGGCGATCGTGTTGCCATCTACATGGGCATGTGTCCCGAATTGCCGGTTGCGATGCTGGCCTGTGCGCGCATCGGCGCAGTGCATTCCGTTATTTTCGGCGGATTCTCGGCTAATGCCCTGGTGGACCGTATCACTGACCAGGAAGCGGTGGCCGTTATCACACAGGACAGCTCATATCGCCGGGGCGGAGAGGTGAAGCTGAAAGCAACGGTGGATGAAGCCCTTCATCGCTGCCCCACGGTGAAGCATGTGATCGTGTACAAACGGTCAGGATGCGGCGTGGATTGGAGAGAAGGCAGGGACCATTGGTGGCACGAGCGCATGTCCGATGCCAGCGACAACTGTCCCGCGGAGCCGCTGGATTCCGAACATCCGCTGTACATCCTGTACACCTCCGGCACAACGGGGAAACCGAAAGGCATCGTGCACACCACCGGCGGATACTCGGTTGGAACTTACATCACGACCAAATGGGTTTTTGATTTAAGGGATGAGGACGTCTTCTGGTGTACCGCCGACATCGGCTGGGTGACAGGGCACAGCTATATCGTTTATGGTCCGCTGCAAAATGGCGCGACCGTGCTGATGTACGAAGGCGCGCCCAACTGGCCGGAGTTCGATCGCTTCTGGGCCATCGTTGAGAAACACAAGGTCAATACGCTTTACACCGCGCCCACTGCGATTCGCACATTTATCAAGTGGGGCGACGAATGGCCGAAGAAGCACGACCTCAGCAGCCTGCGCTTGCTGGGCACCGTGGGCGAACCTATCAATCCCGAAGCCTGGATGTGGTATCGCGAGGTCATTGGCGGCAACCGTTGTCCCATTGTGGATACCTGGTGGCAGACTGAGACCGGGATGATCATGATCACTCCAATTCCGGGTGCTGTTGCAACTAAGCCCGGTTCCGGCACACGTCCCTTTCCGGGGGTCTCTGCCGAGGTCGTAACTCGCACCGGCGAGCGCGTGCCGCTTGGTTCCGGGGGATACCTGGTCATCAAGAAGCCGTGGCCGTCGATGCTACGCACGGTGTATGGCGATCCCGATCGCTATGTCCGCCAATACTGGTCTGACATTCCGGGGATGTACTTCACGGGCGACGGTGCGCGTGAAGACAAGGACGGCTACTTCTGGATCATGGGCCGTGTGGACGATGTGCTGAACGTGTCGGGGCACCGGCTGAGCACAATGGAAATCGAGTCCGCGCTGGTAGCACACGAGAAGGTGGCGGAAGCCGCGGTCGTCGGCCGGCCTGACGAGATGAAGGGCCAGGCGGTGGCAGCGTTCGTCACGCTGGAGATGGGTCACGATCCTTCGCCCGAGCTAAAAGAGGAACTACGGCAGTGGGTGGCGAAGGAAATCGGGGCCATGGCCAAGCCCGATGATATTCGCTTCACCGACCAGTTGCCCAAGACACGCTCAGGAAAGATCATGCGTCGCCTGCTGCGCGAGCTGGCCTCGAGCGGCGAGGTCAAGGGCGACATCACCACGCTGGAAGATTTGGGCGTGATTTCCCGCTTGCAACAGCAGGACGAAGAATAGCGATTCGGAATGTCAAGTGGCGGGGCGCGCAATGCGCCCCGTTTTCTTCAGGCGCCAGCCGGTGGCAATTCCGTTTCCGGGTACAGCGGCAGTTGCGGATCAGGCGCCGTCACCTCCTCAGGCCACAGCGCCGTTGAATCGGCCAAGCTAAGGGAAGCAGCCTGGTGCCGCTGGTACCAGACCGTAGCGCTGGCCATTTGCCACAGCCGCGCTCCCATCTGCACCAGCATTACAATCTCGAGCAAAACGAAAGTTACCCAAATTGCTGTCGGGGGCACTCTCGTCCAAATCAGGAATGCAACCAGTAGCGTCAACCCGGCCACCAAGCTGATGCTAATGTACATCCACAGCAGCGTGCCAATTTGCTGTACGGCGATGTCGAAAGTCGTCTGCGCGCTCCGCAACATGCGCCGCTCATCGTGCGCGACTGCGTGAATCCTGGCGATGTCAAACCACAACCGCACGAATAGGGCAAGCAGAACGAGCAAAATGACACCTGCGAGCCAGATGATGAATCCAGTCTGATCGGCGGTTGCCTTGTCGCCGAGGTAGTCCGCGACTTTTTCGACGCCCAGGTAGCCATTGCCGAGGACAGCAAACAGGATGGCCGAAAGCAAAGCGAGCCGCACAAATCTCCAGAAGAAAGCACCCGAGGCGGCGAAGAAGTCGCCAGTGCTGATTCGGCGGCGTCCCTGGAGATAGGTTTCGATGATTCCACCACTGACAAACAGCATGAAGACGGCGAAGATCCCTGCAAGTGTGTAAGAGCTCACCGGAAGGGCTGGGAGGGATCCGACGAGGTTGGAGATACCGGGAAAGCGATAGACGTTGATATCTGCGATTCGCAGCAGCTCCCGGAACATTTCGAGGTCAAAGCCACGGAAGAGCTGTCCTCCGGCGAGGCTGTGACCCAGGGCTCGCTTGAGCTCTTTGACGGCCGGAACGGTACCTGAAACGCCCAATGCAACGTTGACCGTAAAGACCCACCCCAGAATGCGGCGATGACGCCACATCAGGTTGCCACCCGCCGTCAGTATTCCCGTATGTTTTTCTGCCATGCTTACACCAGCCAGCTCAGAAGGTAGCCGACAAACTGTGTCAGAAACATCCAGTAGGACGCTATCTTATGGATCGCTCCCCGTTGCGCCTCACTGGTGCGGCTGTTGTTCAGGTAGTTGCGGTCTAGAGCGATCCGGTGGTCGGGATCAATCTCGACTGACGCAATCCGTGCCCTCTTGCGGTACACGTAGCGGACCCAACGGTCTCTGCCGTCCCAATACTCTCGCGTGCTCTCGCCGTTGTCGAACTTGATTTCAGCCTCGACGGGAAAGACAAAATCGCCTTTGCGCTGCAGAATAACCTGCGTCTCGTACATCGTCCCTTCTCTCTCGCTGGACTTTTTCTCGTACCAGTTTGCGGGACTTGAGTCGGCGCGCAGCACGGCATAGTCGAACACCTGTGTGCCGTAAACTGCCTGCTCCCAGTACCAATGCAGGTCCTGGCCAGCAACTTCGTTTAGCGTTCGCAGGAAGTCTTCCTGCGTGGGGTGAGTGAACCGGTACTTCATAAAATAGACGTGTAGAGCATTCCGCAGTGTCTGCTCACCAACAATTGCCTCGAGCGAAAGCAGTACCACGGCGGTTTTGCCGTAGGTGATTCCTCCATAAGACAAAGCGCTGAGATCGGTGTAACTTGGCCGGGAAAGCGAGTCGGTCTCAGCAACCGGTAAGTAATAGCCCCTGAAGACAGAAGCATCCCCTTCCTGCACGCCCAGCAGGTTTACATAGCTCGCGTTGCGGCCGTACATGCTGTCCAAAACCTTGACCTCCGTATAGCTGTTGATGCCCTCATCCAGCCAGCCATTCTCGAACTCGTTGGTGGCCACCATGCCGTACCAGTATTGGTGCCCGAACTCGTGTTCCGTGACTAGTTCGGGCTCATGAACGCCCTTGGGAACGAACCAGTTTGTCCCGGCCGTGATGAAGGTTGGGTATTCCATGCCCCCGGCTTCCAGTCCTCCGTGGGGTGGATCGACAACTGTGATCTGCGCGTATGGATAAGGCCCGTACCACTGATCGAAGCGCTGCATCGCGCCCTTCATTACGTCCATATAGCGCTGCCAGGAACTCTTGTGGCCGGTGTAAGTGAGAAGCCGAATCTTTACTGATCCGAAGCTGCCATCGAACTGGCCATCGATCACCTTGAAGTTCGGATCGGCAGTCCAGGCGAAGTCATGGACGTCTTCCGCATGAAAGGCGACGGTCTTGGTGCCGTTGTGGTTGTCATTCTCACCAGTCTGCACGCCGGTCGCACCGACGACATATTCCTGCGGGAGAGTGATGTTGACATCATAGGTGCCGAAGTCGGCGAAGAATTCTGTCATGGCGTGAAACTGATGGCAATTCCACGCACCATGCCACCAGACGCCTACTTTGGGGAACCATTGTCCTGCGAGCAGGAAGGTGCGCTTATAACCGGTACGGGCAACGACCTCCGGAAACTTGGCTCGGAACTTGATCTTGAACTCAGCATCCTGACCGGGCGCCACCGGCCGGGGCAACTGCACTTCAAATACCGTTCGGTCGTCGGGATTGCCATCGTCTGGTGCGATGTACTTCAACTGTGCGGTCAGATCACCCATGCCGACCACTTCGAAGGATGTGATGTCGTTTGATCCATGCTCCTCTGGCTCCCAGTTTTCGAACTGGCCGGTGCGAAAGCTACCATCACGATGCGCCTCGTGCATCCAGGTGGACTTGGGTTGAAACGCATTTAAGTAAAGATGGAATGGAAAGCGTGTGAGCGGTTGGCCGGTGAGATTGTGGTAGGTGAGAGTCTCGAATCCGTCAACCGTGTGTTGGCTGGGATCGTACCTGGCATCAATCTGGTAAGCCACAACTCTGTGTGACAGCGGCCCCGAAACCTTGGGTGCAAATGGACTCTGTGCCAGTAGGAAGTTGGCGCAAAGCAGGCTGATAACCGACGCTAGAAAAGAGTTGCGCACACACATCCTCATCTGCGGGACAAACCCCTCTGCCGTTCCAGCGTTGTAGTATCCCATAAGATAGAGCGTATCTTTGGAAGTGCGCACGAGGTACTACACTTTCGCGATCAGGCACCATAAACGCGAAGGAGCAAGGCAGGTATTTTTGACCATGTCAGAGCCGCGAACGTTCCGTTCCTATGACGAATTCTTCACATTTTATCTGGAGCAGCACAGCGACGCGGGAAACCGCTGGATGCATGCTATCGGAACGACGCTGGGGCTGCTCGTCGCAATCGTAGCCTTCGCCACATCTCATCCCTGGTTTGCGCTGCTGTGGATCCCTATAGGCTACGGCTTTGCCTGGACAGATCACTTTCTTCTGGAGAAGAACAAGCCGGCGACCTTCGGCCATCCGCTCTGGTCGTTCATCAGCGATTTTCGCATGATGGGTTTAATGATAACGGGACGCCTCAGCTCGCGGTTGCGTACTGCGGCGGATCAGAGGCGCCCCTGACTCGCAGGCTACAGCTGCGCCAGAGACTAGCGAATTTCCACGTCACCTGATCCGGTATGGACTTCGACCTCCGGTCCGCCGCCACGAACGGTTCCTTTCAGTTCATGTTTGCCGAGTGATCCCTGCACAGTAATCGGCAGGTCGGAATGGATCGAACCCGACGAGGTGTGCACATCGAGATTAAAGCCGCCGGTCGAGGCGAGCGCCATGCGAATGTTTCCCGATCCGGTGTGCAGCTGCCATGGCCCCGTCACGCTTCCATCCGAGCTGATGTTGCCGCTGCCGGTGCGCGCGCGCAAGCCACCTTTGACACCGCGGACCTGCACACTTCCCGATCCGGTCTGGATGTCAACATCCCCCGATCCAGTCAGAGAAACGTCGATATCACCGCTGCCGGTGTGGGCATAGAACGGCGCCCCAACATCTTGGGCGCGAATGCCACCGCTGCCGGTCTGGCTACGCACCTGACTGCCGAGATCGCGTAATCGAACGTCGCCGGAGCCGGTTTGCGCTTGTACACCACCGCGAACGCCTTCGACGCCGACATTGCCGGAACCGCTGTGCGTCTGCACCGCAGCGTCGGCCGGGACGGTTACTTCATAGCTAATGGACACGTGCCGTTTTACCTCGTCGGGCAGGTTGTAGCCAATCCGGATATCGTTCCCGTTCTGCTGAATCGGCGGATTGGATTCAACCTGGTGCACCGCACCGTCTGAACTGGAGAGCCATCCGTTGCTGGAAATTGTACCGTGGATGGTCACCTGGTTTGCCCCGCCAGCCTTGATGACTATGTCGCCGGACCCGGTCGTGATATCGAGGTGGACGACGCCGGAGACCGGGAGCGTGCGATCGAAATGCCCTTCGACGCGGGCGTGTAACAGAGCAGGAACCAACAGAATGCTCAGCAGGATAGCTACGCTGCATTTCTTCATAGTGCCTCGCGGGGATAACTGTTAAGTGAGTTCACAAGAACGGGCTGCCGAGGCGGCAGCCCTCAATTGAAGCGGAGAACCACGTTACTGCTGCAGAACAACCTGGTCGCCCTCTTTGAGACCCGACAAGACTTCGGTTTTGGCGCCGTTGGAGATTCCAATAGTGAGCGCGACCTTGCGCATGCCATCCTTCGCCTTCGGATCGGGTACTTGCGTCGACGCTTTCTTGTCCTTGTCGTACAGGATCGCACCCTCCGGAATCATCAGCACATTCTTGTGTTCTTCGAGAATGATTTCTGCGTTGGCGGTCATTTCAGCCTTGAGCTCGCCGCCCGGATTGTTAATGGACACGCGCACCTCGAAGGTAGTCACGTTGTCCTTTTCAACTCCCATCGGCGAGATCTTGGTGACATGTCCAGTGAACGTCTTGTCCTTGAAGGTCTCCACGCGAATGCGGGCCGGTTGTCCAAGGTACACCTTGCCGATGTCGCTCTCATCCACTTTGCCCTTGACGTACACTTCGCTGGTGTCTCCGAGGGTCATGACCAAAGTGGCCCCCGACCCCAATACCAGGATCGAGCTAACTGCATCGCCGATTTCCACGTCGCGCGAAAGCACAACCCCGTCAATGGGCGCCGTGATCGTGGTGTAGCTCAACTGCTCCTCGAACTGCTTCAGGCTGGCCTCATCTTTTTTTACCTGCGCTTCGGCCTGCGCAACTTTGGCCTTGTTCACGGTAAATTGCGCGCGGGCAACGTCGCGTTTGTTGACCGCCATGATGTAGCTCCGTTGGGCGTCATCCAGCGTGGCCTGGGACACAACTCCATCCTTCGACATCTCTTGGGCGCGCTCATAGGCTCGCTGCAACGTCGGAATGTCAACGCCTTGCGCGTCCACTTCGGCGCGCTTCATATCAGCTTCAGCGCTCTTCAGGTTGGCTTGAGACGACAGCAGTTGCGCTCGTGCCGAATTCACCTGCGCTTCGATCTCTACGCGATCCAGTTCCGCCAGTACCTGGCCTTCCTTTACCTTGTCACCGGCATCCACGTACAGCTTTTTCACAATCCCGCTGGCCTTCGACTTGATTTCAACTTTGGTGATGGGTGTAACTTTGCCGGTGGCGACCACGCTCTTGGCGAGATCACCTTTCTCGACTTTCGCCAGCTTAGTGGAATCAATCTTGGTTCCGCCGCGAGTTGCCGCTACCGCGACAATGACGAGCGCGAGGACCGCTACTGACACGATTGTGATGATGAGCCAGCGCTTCTTCTTCTTCTTACCATTGCCGTTCGCCACTGCCGCCTCCCAATTTAAGGCCGGAATTTCACTCTGCTGTTTCTTACGTGTGGAGATTGGAAATAGTTCCGTGCGCGACAGGAAACCCGGGGCTCGAACCGCCCCTGTCCTTCAATTAGACCTACGTGTGGAGAGAATAGGTAGCAGAAAGAACCAAAGCCGCTGCCAAAGCGCAGTTGATTTCCCGTTTCGGGCAGACTCGTTCAGCGAGTGTTCTTGCAATTGGTCACCGCCTGATCGCTTTTGGTCACAGGTGGTCGGCAACTAGCCCCGCGACATGTGTTGAAAGAGCGCGAACACGGCTCCTTGCGGGTCGGCGACAACAGCCATTCGGCCGACGTTTTCCACGGTTGTAGGCGCCAGGTAAAGCTTTCCACCGAGTTGCTTGGCCTTATCGGCCGTTAAGTCGCAAGTGGAAGTTAATACGTAGGCCAGCCAGTGCGCCGGAGTCCTGGGATTGTGAAACTTCGCCGGCGGAATGCCGCCGATGAAGTGCTCACCGTTCTTAATGTGCAGGTAATCATGCTCGCGGTCTTCGTCTTCGGTCATCAATTGCCACCCGAACAAATCGCTATAGAATTTCCCGGCGCGCTCCGGATCTGGTGTGCTTAAGTCGGCCCAACACAAAGTTCCGTCAACGTGCGCGATGCCGATGCCAGGATGCTTGTTCGGTTGCCACACCGCGACGGCCGCACCGGTTGGGTCCTGAAGGACCGCCATCCGGCCTGACTCGCCAACGGCGAAGGCATCCTTGCAAACATTTCCACCGGCAGCCATGGCGTGCTTTGCCGCGTCGTCGGCGTTGGCTACCGAAACGTAGAGCATCCAATTCGGCGGCATTCCCTGCGAACGCTGCTCGGGGAACATGGTGTATGCGGCGGCTACATCGCGACCTTCGAGCTTGAAGATGGTGTAAAACGCGTCCGGTCCCAGCGGCGAGTCGGAAGGCGTCCACCCAAACAGAGACGAGTAAAACGACTTGGCTGCGGTTTGATCCGTGGTGGCCAGCTCAAGCCAGCAGAAGGAGCCCGGAGGATGCGAATCAATATATGCCATGGTGGTTTCTTACCTCAGAGAGTGAACAGGTGCAGATATCGGTTCAGCCGAGTTGGTGGGCCCGGAGGGATTCGAACCCCCGACCAAGGGATTATGAGTCCCCTGCTCTAACCGCTGAGCTACAGGCCCGTTCGTTTCAGGCTCAGCTCGTTTCCACGGCCAGCCGTATGTATTCTAGCTGATTCATAGTGGTGACTTTCCAATTCGCACCGTGCTTTCCTTCGCCCACTGTGTGGCTCGGCGGAAGGCTTCGGGCAGAGCGGCGAGCAGGTCGGTGGCGACCAATGAGTGCTCACCCATTCTTTCGGCGGCGATGTCACCCGCCAACCCGTGCATGTAGACCGCAGCAATGGCAGCGCGCGGCACATCGTTCAGCATCTGGCCGGTGATGCCCGCTGTCATGCCGGTGAGGATGTCACCGGTGCCGCCAGTCGCCATTCCGGGATTGCCCGTTGGGTTGACCCACGCTGTCCCGTCGGGCAACGCGATTATGGTTCGATTTCCTTTCAGCACAAGAATAAGGTTGTGCCCACGTGCGAAGGTGCGAGCCACGTGAAGCCGGTCCGCCTGGATCTCCTTGATCGAGAGCCCTGTGAGCCGTGACATTTCTCCAGGGTGCGGCGTCAGAATCAGCGGGCGCTGACGGCCGTCCAGCACATCTGTGTGCCCCTGAAATGCATTGAGCCCGTCGGCATCGAGCACCAGCGGAACGTTGGTTTGCCGCACTGCTGCATGCACGAACTCCATGGTTTCAGTGTTACGTCCGATGCCTGGGCCGATGGCCACAACATCGACCGGTTCCACGAGCTGTTCGAAGCGGCCGCTCTCAATCGCTCCCATGGCGATGCTCCCGACGTCGGTTTCCGGCAGCGGCTCGGTCATCAACTCAGCGGCAAATGCGGCGACATTGTCGAGCGCGCCAGCCGGAGTAGCGACGGTGCTCAAGCCGCAACCGGAGCGCAGCGCCGCCATACCAGCCATGGCTGCGGCACCCGACTTTCCTAGCGAGCCGCCGACGATCAGCACATGACCGTACACGCCTTTGTTGCTGTCCATGGGACGCGGAGCGAGCAGCGCGGCGAAATCCCGCGGTGTGGTGAGCTCAAGGCCCAGCTTCGAGGTGATGGCCTCGGGCGGCGAACCAATGGGTGCTATCAAAATCGGCCCGCGCGTGAGGTTGCCGAAGACATGCGCTGGCCGCGGCGCAGTGAAGGTTACGATCGCATCGGCGCGCGCGATTCCTTCGCCCGCTTGCTCCGTCATCGCGTCGGAATCAGCGCCGGATGGAATGTCCACCGCCACGATCGATTTACCGCTGCGGTTGATCGCCGAAATCGCGTCCGCGTAGAACCCTTTGACCGGCGGCTGGAAACCGGTACCGAGTACCGCGTCCACGATGAGGTCGCTCTTCACCAGGCTTTGCGGCAGGACCTGAAGGATGAATTCGGCCGGATTCTGCGCGACGATCGGCTGAAGCGGCAGGCGCTCAAACATGGCGAGGGCGTCACCGCGCAATTCGGATGGTGTAGCGAGCAGCAAGACTTGGACCACGCGTCCCGCGCCATGTAATTTACGCGCGACCACGAAGCCATCGCCGCCGTTGTTGCCCTTGCCACAAACCACGACAATGCGCTTCGCCTGTCCGTACTCTTCCAGGATGAACTGAGCAATGGCCGAGCCGGCGTTCTCCATCAAGGTGAGCGAGGGCAGGCCGAAACGCTCGCTGGTTGCGCGGTCGACCTCGCGCATCTCGGCCGCGGTAGTGATCTTCATGCGCGCTCCGTCGCCGTGTCTTCCAGACGCCTCAGGCCGCTAGGCTCGCCCATGGCGATGAGGTGGTCGCCTGCACGAATCACCTCGTCCGGCGCGGGATTGAAGCGCATGTGAGAATCATCGCCTTTGATGGCGAGCACGATAACGCCCATTTCCTGGCGGATGCGTGAAGCCTCGATGGTCTTGCCGGCAAAGCGCGAGCCTGGCTGAACCTGCACCTCTTCGATTTCCAACGGCTTTTCCTTGCTCATGGCGGTGTCGAAGAAGTCGACGACATGCGGGCGCATGAAAGTCTGGGCAATGCGATAACCGGCAAAGTTGTAGGGTGAGACAACATGGTCAGCGCCGGCGGTGAGCAAGTGCTTCTCGGCCTCTTCTTCACTGGCGCGGGCAATGATCTTCAGCTGCTGGTTGAGACTGCGTGCTGTCAGAATGATGTAGATGTTGGTGGCGTCAGTGGTTGTGGCGGCGACCAGTCCACGAGCGCGCTCGATGCGAAGTTCCTTCAGAACGTGCGTTTGTGTGGCATCGCCAACCACCGTAAGCCAGCCCTCGGAGGTGTAGCGCGCCAGCTTCTCCTGGCTCGTGTCAACTACAACAAACGGAAGCGGTTTGCGGACCAGCTCCCGTGCCACGCTGCGGCCCACGCGCCCGGCACCGCAAATGATGTAGTGATCGGACAACCGGCTGATTTCGCGGTCCATGCGCCTCCTGCCGAAAACCGATTGTAGCTCGAACTCCAGCAAAGCCTGGGTGGCAGCTCCGAAGAACAGCAGTACCAACCCAACCCCGGCGATGATGATGAAGGTGTTGAACACACGGCCGGTGTGCGAGAGCGGATGGACCTCGCCGTAACCGATGGTGCTGATGGTGGTGATGACCATGTAGAAGCCATCGAACCACGGCCAACCTTCCAGGAAGTGGAAGCCAAGAACGCCGATGAGCACCAGTGCCAGCAGCGCCAGGAAGATGACCTTGAGGTTGAAGAGGGCCTTCACAGCAGCCATTCTGGCGCGTCGTAACGGCAAGCGCAATGACAATAATCGAGAAGCCGGATGACTCCCCGCCTGGGTCGAGAGGGGCGCAGATTAGTCGCCAGGTACCGGCACTCCCTGGGGAAGTTCGTTGCTCTGGACGCGGCTATGATGGCGTCCGTACGTGAAGTAGATCACCAACCCAATAATCAACCAGATGATCAGGCGTGCCCAGTTGATCCATCCCAGCTTATACATCATGTAGCCGTTAAACAGGATGCCCATGATGGGCACAAAGGGGACCCAGGGAGTGCGGAAGGGACGCTCCTGGGAGGGATTGGTGCGCCGCAGAATCATGACCGCAATGCACACAATCACGAACGCCAGCAGCGTCCCGATATTGACCATTTTGCCGATGTCGTCAATGGGTGTGATGGTGCCTACGACTGCTGCCAGGAAGCCCACCAGGATCGTGTTCTTGTATGGCGTACGAAACTTGGGGTGAACGGCGGCGAAGAAACCGCGCGGAAGAAGGCCGTCGTTGGCCATGGCGTAGAGCACGCGGGTCTGGCCAAGCAGCATGACCAGCATCACGCTGGTGAGCCCGGCGAGTGCCCCGGCGGTGATCAGGTAGGAAGCCCATATCAGGTTACGGTCGGAAAAAGCGCGCGCAATCGGTGCTTCGATATTGACGTCCTGCCAGGGCACCATGCCGGTCAGGATGGCGGCCACGGCGATATATAACACGGTGCACACGACCAGCGAAACCAGAATGCCAATGGGTAAGTCACGTTGCGGGCGCTTAGCCTCCTGCGCGGTCGTGGATACGGCGTCAAATCCGATATAGGCGAAGAAGATGTAGGCTGCTCCTGCCCCGATACCGGAGAAGCCCATGGGCGCGAAGCCATGCCATCCCTGCCCCCAGTTTGACGGGTTGATATAGCGCATGCCCAGGACGATCACAAATAACACCACGGAAACCTTGATGGCCACAATGGTCGCATTGAAGCGCGCGCTTTCCTTGATGCCGATCACCAAGACGGTGGTGATGATCATAGCGATAATAAAGGCCGGGACGTTGAGACCAAGCTCAACTCCGAACAGATGAGGCGCGGCCAGCAGATCGTGCGCCCGCTGCAGCAACTCCGGCGACTGCGCACTCTTGAACAAGTCAACTTGGGCAATGAAAGCCTGAGTGCCGGGCAGAAGGGTTGGATTGGCGGCTGCAGCCATTTGACGGGCCACGGTGTCCTGCGCAGTGCGCAGCCCGGTCCAGTGATCGTAGGCTAGCCACAAGGGCATCTTCAGGTTAAATATTTTCAGGAACTCGATGAAGTGGTTCGACCAGCCCGAAGAGACTGTACTGGCTCCCATCGCGTACTCGAGCGTCAAGTCCCAGCCGATGATCCAGGCAAACAGTTCCCCCAGCGTGGCATAAGCGTAGGTGTAGGCGCTGCCGGCGAGGGGGATCATGGCAGCGAACTCGGCATAGCACAGCCCAGCGAAGGCGCAGCCCAGTCCCGAAAGCACAAAAGAAAGCATCAGGCCGGGGCCGGCGTAGTGTGCTCCGAGGCCGGAGAGCACGAAAATCCCGGCACCGATGATGGCGCCGATGCCCAGCGCGGTGAGCGAGACTGGTCCCAGTTCGCGTTTCAAACTGTGACTACCCTGCTCCTGAGCCTCCGCCAGTAAGGCGCTGAGCGGTTTTGTCTTAAACAAATCGGGCATCGGTTGTCGCCCCTCCCCGCATTTTATCCTTCTAGACTCAATTGCGGGTTGCGTTTTGACCACAGAAAATACACCGGAATCCCCAGCAGGACGATAAGCAAGCCGGGCCAAGTGTACTGCGGTTTGTAGCGCAACAAAACTATATCAATAAATACAGCCATCAAAATATAGATTGCGGGCAGGACGGGGTACCCGATCGCGCGGTAAGGCCGCGGCTCATCAGGACGCTTGACGCGCAGCACAAACAGCCCTGCGATTGTCAGAATGTAGAACACCAGCACGGCAAAGATGATGTAGTCCAGCAACTGGCCGTAGCTGCCCGAGATACAGAGAATGCAGGTCCAGATGCACTGCATAATCAGTGAGTGCGCGGGTGTGTGGTAGCGAGGATGCAGCCGGGCCGCGCCACGAAAGAACAAGCCGTTTCTGGCCATGGCGTAGTAGACCCGGGCCCCCGCGAGAATCAGGCCATTGTTGCAACCGAAGGTGGAGATAAGGATGGCGAAGGCCATGACCTGCGCGCCTGCGGGGCCGAAGATCTGCTGCATGACAGCGGTGGCCACACGGTCTTCCTTTGCATATTGGATTCCGCGCGCCAGGATGGAAGCTCCACTGGGATCACCCGCCAGCGGCAGAACATTCACATACACCACATTGGCAAGAACGTAAAGCAGGGTCACGGCGCCTGTCCCCAAAGCCAGAGCAAGCGGGAGATTACGCTTCGGGTTACGAACCTCGCCGGCGGTGAAGGTCACGTTGTTCCACGCATCCGAAGAAAAAAGTGTGCCAACTTGAGCCACGGCGACGATGGTGATGGTGCCTACCAGTGCAATCGGACCACCGACACCGACCTGCGCGGGGTGCAGCGCGCCCCATCCGGCGTTGCGCCAGAAGTTCAGACCAAAGTTGGCAGCAATGGCCTGGGCGTTGCGGCCCACGAAAACGCCCAGCAGCACCAAGCCAAGCAATGCAGCGGTCTTTGCAAAGGTGAATATGTTCTGCACTGCGGCGCCGGTCTTCACGCCGAAGATATTCAGCACGGAAAGAAAGACGACGATAAGGATGGCCATCAGGTTCTGGGTGTTCAGGCCGACGTCCATATTGCCCAGTACCATGGGACCAATCGGAATTCGTGGCACGTGCGCGATGTGCCAAATCCAGTTAGTGGACGAGATGGAAGGGAAGAACACCCCGAGGAACTTGCCGAAGGCCACTCCCACAGCGGCGATGGTTCCGGTCTGAATGACCAGGTACATCGTCCAGCCGTAGAGAAATCCCCAGAGCGGGCCCAGCGATTCGCGCAGGTACACATACTGGCCGCCGGCGTGAGGCATCATGGCGGCCAGCTCGCCATAGGCGAGCGCACCGGTGATGGTCATGAATCCGGTGACCAGCCAGGCGGCAATTAGCAGCGCGGGAGAATCAACCAGACGAGCAATCTCTGCAGAAACGATGAAAATGCCTGAACCAATCATTGAGCCCATAACCAGCGTGGTGGCACTGGTCAGACCCAGACCTTTGATAAGTTCATTTTCGCTTGAGACAACCGATACGGTTTTCGCTTCAGTAGCCAAGGGGCCTCGCGTTCAATGTTGGAACGCTCGTCAGATTACACCAAGAGGCGCAAGAATTCCTCCGCAACTTCGGTCGGCGCGCTGAGCAGGTCGGAGATAACGGCGACCGAATCGGCCCCCGCATCGATTACCGAGCGAGCGTTAGCGCGGGTGATCCCGCCGATGGCGACCAGCGGTTTCGTCGTTGCCGCACGCGCTGCGCGGATGCCTTCGAGCCCGACCAGAGGCTCGTGGTACTGCTTCGTGGAAGTCTCGAAGATTGGACCGTACGCGATGTAGTCCGCCGATCCGTCATCGGCTTCACTCAACTGCCGGAGGTTATGAGTGGAGACACCGAGGATGCGGTGGTTGCCAATGACCCTCCGTGCACCCTGCGGCGACAGGTCGTCCTGGCCGAGGTGTACGCCGTCGCAGCCGGCGGCAATGCACATATCGGCGCGGTCGTTCATGATCAGGGTTACGCCTTCGCCCAGAGCCTGGCGAATTGCACGCGTGTGGTCTAGCATCTGGCGGGTTGGCGCAATCTTGTTACGGTACTGCAGCCAGGTCACACCTCCGGTGGCGAGTTTATACGCGTATTCGACGACACAGGCTTCGGTGCGCATCGTTGGCGCGAAGCAGGCAACATCAAGGATGGGGTACAACCTTGGTACCCGCAACGTCTGAGACATCGCGAAGCTCACTTAGCGGCTTCCTTTGCGGTCGCCAGAAAGCGCTCCATGAACCTGGTGTCGAAGTTGCCGGCACGGAAGTCGGGATCGGCCATGATGCGACGATGCAGTGGGATGCTCGTAAAGATGCCCTCCACGACGAACATCTCCAGGGCACGGGACATGCGTGAGATCGCTTCGGAGCGGTCACGTCCACGCGCGACCAGCTTCGCAATCAGCGAATCGTAATAGGGAGGGATGATGCCCTCGGCATAGGCCGCGGTGTCCACCCTTATTCCGGTCCCTCCAGGAGTGTTGAAGGCCGTGATTTTTCCGGCCGACGGAGTGAAACGCTCAGGATGCTCAGCATTGATGCGGCACTCAATGGCATGGCCGCGGAACTGGACAGGCGAGGTAATGATACTGCTGAGCTTCTCCCCCACCGCGATCAGGATCTGCGACTTCACCAAGTCCACGTCGGTGGTCATCTCGGTGACGGGATGCTCAACCTGGATACGGGTGTTCATTTCCATGAAGGAAAGGTTGCCTTCTTCGTCCATTAGGAATTCGACCGTACCCGCGTTCATATAGCCGATGTCGCCGAGCGTCGTGGCGAGCAGCGTACCCATCCGTTCGCGCAGCTCGGGCGAAACCTTGGTCGAAGGCGCTTCTTCCACCAGTTTCTGATGGCGGCGCTGAATGCTGCAGTCGCGTTCACCCAGACTCATTACATTGCCGTGCTCGTCAGCCAGTACCTGGAACTCGATGTGGCGGGGGCGTTCGACGAACTTCTCCATGTAGAGGTCGCCGTTGCCGAAGGCACCAGCAGCTTCCGACTGCGCAGCGTGAAAGGAGTTAGGCAACTCCTCTTCGTTGCGTATTACACGCATACCGCGTCCGCCGCCGCCCGCCGAAGCCTTCACGATGACAGGAAACCCGACGCTCCGTGCCCACTCGAGCGCCTCTTCCGCCGACCCGATAATTCCCTCCGAGCCGGGAAGAATGGGCACCCCCTCCTTCTTCATCGTGGCGCGGGCCTTCTCCTTTTCCCCCATCAAGCGTGTGACTTCAGGCGGAGGGCCAATGAACTTGATCCCGCAGGCGCGGCAGACCTCGGCAAAGTTGGCGTTTTCGCTGAGCAGTCCATAGCCGGGATGGATAGCGTCTACATTGGCAATTTCAGCCGCACTGATCACCGCTGGGACGTTCAGGTAGCTTTCGCTGAGGCGGGGAGGGCCGATGCAGATGGCTTCGTCGGCAAAGCGTACGTGCAGCGAGTTGCGGTCAGCTTCGCTGTAGATGGCGACCGCCTTGACCCCAAGTTCTTTGCAGGCGCAAATAACACGCAGGGCAATCTCGCCGCGATTCGCAATTAGGATCTTTCTAAACATGAAAAAGAGGGCCGCCCGCAGCCACCTTGAGACATGGCACAAATACTACTTGCGAATACCGAACAGGGGCATTCCATACTCGACGGGTTTTCCGTTAGGGACGAACGCCTTGGCGAGCACGCCGCTAACGTCCGCTTCGATCTCGTTCATCAGCTTCATGGCTTCGATGATGCAGAGCACTTGTCCTTCCTGGACCGGGTCGCCGATCTTGACGAAGGGCGGTGCGCCGGGAGAGGGAGCTTCATAGAATGTACCGACGATTGGCGACTTCACGATGTGTAGTCCGTCGCCATCAGCGGCAGCCGAGGAAGGCGCCCCCGCCGCTGGTGTTGGAGCACCAATCTGAGCGGGTGCGGCGGTTACCGGGGGAGCAGCGGCCCCGGGCGCGGCTACTGCCACAGGAATCGCCGAAATCGGCGCCGCGTGGGCAACCTGCACGACTTGAGACGGCTGAGGCGCCCCGGCCCGCTTGACGTGGAGCTTCATATCGCCGCGTTCGAGTTCGAACTCTGCGATGTCCTTCTCCACCAAAAGTTCAATCAGTTCCTTGATCTCTTTCTGGTTCATCGGACTCCTGCTCGACGCTGGTCAATCCCCAACTGCCGGACTAGACTTGGACCAGTTCTTTGGTCACAGGGGTCAACACCTGGGCCCCCCTGTCTGTCACCACTACCATATCTTCTATGCGAATGCCGCCCCTGCCGGGCAAATAGATCCCGGGTTCTATGGTGATGACCATCCCCGGCTCCAAACGCTCCAGCTGGCTCTTGGCTAGCCGTGGTGGCTCATGAATCTCAAGTCCCACTCCATGTCCTGTCGAGTGCGTGAAGTAGCGGGCCAGGCCGTATTTTCGGAGTGCCTGACGGGCCGCTTGGTCCACTTCTGACGCAGTTTTGCCCGGAGCGACCGCCGCGATGGCTGCCAATTGTGCTTCCAGGACCGCTTTGTACCACCGGTCCTTTTCCCGGCTGACACGGCCCAGATGCACCGTGCGGGTCATGTCAGAACAATAGCCCCGCAGTATAACACCCGAATCTATTACTACGAATCCGCGTGAGGGCATCGGCTGATTGGAGGCACGCCCGTGGGGCAGAGCCGAACGCTTTCCCGCTGCCACAATGGTCTCGAACGACATGCCGTCGGCGCCGGCTTGCCGCGCCGCGTACTCCAGCCTCCCCGCCACCTCGGACTCACGCACTCCTGACCCAACGGCGCTTAGGGCATCTTTGTAGGCGGCTGCTCCTACTTTAACGGCATCAGTAATGGCTCGTAGTTCCTCGTTATCCTTGATCATGCGCTGGCGCATGACCAGCCCGCTCGTCCCCTTCCACTCAATCTTTCCGGGGACCAGCTTGCGCATTTCCTCAGTGAAGGCGACGGTCATGTAGTCGGTTTCGAAACCGACCGTCCCAGGCTTCAAGCTACCGATCCGTCTAGCCGCATCTTTTATCAGCGGGCCCTTGGTGACGACCACTTGCGCACCTTGCACTTCTTCGTGCGCCTGTTGTGTGTAACGGCGGTCGGTGAAGAAGATGCGCTGGCTTGTCAGGCACAGGAGCAGCCCATTGCTGCCGGTGTAGCCGCAAAGATAGCGCAGGTTGGCGGGATGCGTGACGACAAATCCGTCGAGTTCCCGTTCGATCAGGGCCTGTTCAAACTTCTTCAGACGTGAGCGATGGTCCATAGGCTCATTTTCACTGACAGTCAGAATTGAGCTACTTCAATCGTACTGTCAGTCTGCTTGCTTGCGCGAAAGACATGATGACCGTTTTTTCGGTGGGCTGCGGCGTCGGCGCGAACGAAATAAGTTCCCGGGCCGGGAGTTGAACGGAAAGGAATTTCGGGGCTTGAGGTCTGCGCCGCCAACATGAAGTGCTGGTAGCCCAGTGCGGTCGCTCTCCCGCTGCTGTTGACCGCTGCGATAATGACGGTGAGATCGACCGGGTGTCCGGTCTGATTCGAGGCAATCAGGGAGCCTGAAATACTGCCGCCCTGAACCTTGGGCGGCTGCTTCCAGTCGATCATCAAGCCCTCAATCACTGTGATATTCAGGTCACACTTCACCTGTTGCTGGGGGATGTTGGAATCAGTGATGGCGACTGAAAAGCGATAGGCGCCGGGAGTTGCAGGCGTTCCAGAGATGGTGCCCTTGTGTGGGTGCAGCCTGAGCCCGGGAGGAAGTTCGCCCGCGACGCGACTCCAAGTGTACGGCCAGATGCCGCCGTGGGCGACCAACGCGTATTCAAAATACTCTCCGGCTACCGCAGTCTGCGATGTTCGGTCATCGAATTGGAGCGGCTCTTGCTCTGCCTGGGCAGCCATGGGCAAGGCGAACGAGAAGGCCAAACCCAGCAATACGTCTGCAAATCCATGGATCGCCTGTGAAAAGCGCACGGTTGGAACATTATAGGAGTCTGACAGCGGAGCGCTATCCCGGGTGATCATCTGGGGAGGTACATTCTTGCCTGTCCCTGTCTAGGCGATCGCGCGTCGATTATTCCACCATCAGCATGAACTGAAATTTCTCTTCTCCAATGGGCACGGTTACTCGTACGATTCCCGCCCTCTTTCCATTCCGTGCCAGGGGCACGCCGTGCGCCAACTTGGGCATAGGACAAAAGAGGACACCGTCCGAATCAGACTGCGGTGTGATGGTGTTGGCCAGGAAGGCGCTTTGCTCCACATAGTCCGGCGAGTTCTGCCTCTGAAGTTGGGCTAGGACATCGGGACTGGCGGCTTCACGATTACGCAGGCGGCAGAGGGTATCACACTCGGCTGGGCTTGGAATCGGTGAACGCGCTTGGAGCGCCCCGGGAGTATCGGTATACAGGATGCCTCGGCCGCTTGACAGTATCGGGGCGGAGGGCGAATTGGCACGCGCGGCCATCGTCCGCATCATCTCCAGCAACTGAGGGCTGAGCTGCTCGCCAGTGGCCGGCGTGTCTGCCGGCTCCCCTGCGACTGGATTGACGGCAAAGCGTGCCCAGTTGTAGGGGCGGCGCATTTTCCTCGCCAGATCTGTACCAGAAATCGGGGTTAGTACCTTGCCCGCAAGTGCGTCCTCAATACGGATGTCTTCCGGCTTCACGGTTACGGATTGCTGGCCCTGGTTGTAAACCCGCAACTTCATAGCCACGAACTTGCGGTTAAGCGCGGAATGGGCGGCAGCCACCACTGTGTACTCAGTTCCGGTGGCATATCGGTAAACGATGCCGTTCACGTAAAACGAACCGGCGTCTGGTGATGAAACTGGCGTCCCCGGAGATTCGCCTTGAGCAGCCACCGACCAGCAGAGCAGGAGCATACAGAGGAAGTATTGCATCGAAACCTCCTGTCTCCGCCGCGGGCGGAGCCTGAGGGAGGAATCGGCAAATCCCGACACCAACATAAACGAAGTGGTGTCACGAGGAATCGGAGCCCACACAATGCCCAGCTTGCGGGCCAAGGCACTACTGCAAGAGTCCGAATTCTGCAACTCCGGTTTGCGTGCCCACAAAAACCTTGCCGTTCACGATCAGAGGAGTGATGAACTTATTTCCCGCGCCAAATTGGTCGCGCGATCCCATTTGATTGCTGTTGTACAACTCCTTCGCCAGGTTGGTTGCGTCGTAAGCGTGTAGCACGGCCGGGTTGCTGTTCTCCACCGCCCAGACGATTCCGTTAGAGGTACCATTCGCCGACACGGCAGGAGAGGTTCCGGGATAGCCAAACGAGGTCGGCGTTTGCGAGCTGGGCGAGTTTGCCAGCATGGCATTGCTGATAGGGAACGCTTTTAAGGGTCTGCTGACAGAACCGTAATACACCGTGTTGTTGAAGTAGGCAGGATTAGCCCAAACCCCGCCGGGCAGGGCGCCGACTACTTCCTGATAGATTGCGTTGTTGTTGTCGGGGTTGAATTTTCCCATGTTGTCGCGGTTAACGACATAGATGTTGGAGTCCTTGCCAGCTCCCACCGCCAGATGATGTACCTGGCCATTGTTGTCATTGAGGTCCGGCAGCAGGATTGCTCCGCCCGAGCCGAGGTCCTCGTCGCTGTTGGATTCCTGTACGGTGTTGTACATGTTGAAGTAGTCGGCAACCGCCAGTTTCGGCGAAGTGGAAAGCTTAATGAATGCGTTTCCATAGTCGCCATTGATAGGAAAGCCCTGGCTGTTGAGGGTAGTGTCGAAGGTCCCGTTGCCGTCAAGGAAGTAGATGTTGCCCTGGGAATCGCCTGCCAACCCCGTTCCCGCCATCCAGATGGCGCCTTCGTTACCGTTGGGAGTGACATCAATGACGGACGTTTGCGCCAGGGTCGCAGCGTTATAGCCCATTACCCATCCAGTGTAGGGACGGAAGTCACAATGGGAAGTGAAGGCGATGTAGATCACGCCACCCAACTCGAGCAGACCAGAGCGCTCCGCATATTGCCCAGGAGCAAAGATCACCTGGCCGTTCTGGCTGCCGTCACCGCTACCAGGGTAGGTCGCCTGAATCTCGACCGGCCCGCCGAACAATTCAGCCCCGGTTGCCAGATCGAGTGCGTGTAGACGTTGATGATAATTGCCACTGGAATCCTTGGACATCGCCACCAGATACATGGCGCCGTTTCGTCCCCGCTGACGATCAATCACTGGAGTAGCGGTGATGCCGATTTCGGGGGAGATTTGGCTACAACCATGATCGCCGCTCGTGGTTTCGCCTGTGGCCAGCGTGGTTACCTTCCAGGTCAGCGTGCCGGCATCAGCGTCGAAGGCGTACGCGCTGCCATGCTCCGTGACTACGAACAGGGTATTTTGGGTATGCAGCATTGCCGGGAGCCGATACACATACAGCGGCTGGGCATCCACTTTGCCGTCCACCGAGAAGAAGTTGACTTTGCCGAAGGAATTGGCGTTCACATTAGAGGTATTGAGAACAGTCTCGTACGGCGTGAAGCCTTGACGGGCGGCATTGTAGTGATAGGTCAACACGTCGCCCACATATCCCACGAAACCATACTGGCGCGGTTCGCTAACCTTTCTGATAGGAAGTGATAGAGAGGCTGAAACGCGCGGTAGGGACGAGCCCTCTCGTAATACATCGCGCGAGGCATCCCCAGCGGCGGAAACCCGCAGAGAACGAGAAAGGAAGGGATTCAGGATGGTCCCGCAGAGGACAACCATGCTCAGCACAGCGATAATGAGGAGAGTCCGAGGAAGAAGTTTCTGCATAAGCCCCCTTAGTGGTTCGATACAGACCATTGGTATCCAGGCATGAGTGAAAGGGCTACCAAGGCATCGTTCAGCGGGAGAAATCGACAATTCCGAGCCGATTGGGCAAGAAAAAACACGAAACCCGGACAACACCCACGCCGAAGCAGTTGTCGCCATTGCAACACAATGGAACCGCCGACGCAACTCTGGCGTGGATCGGGGCAGCGCCGGAAGAGGAACACTACGACTGCCTAACCTAAGGCAGCAATCCGAATTCTGCGACGCCGGTTTGCGTTCCTACGAAAACTCTGCCGTTTACGATGACGGGTGTAATGAACTTATTTCCCGGCCCGAATTGATCACGTGATCCTGCTTGGTTGCTGTTGTAAAGTTCCTTCGCCAGATTGGTTGCGTCGTAGGCATGCAAGACAGCAGGGTTGCTGTTTTCGACAGCCCACACGATCCCGTTGGAGATGCCATTGGCAGACACCGCAGGCGAAACCCCCGGGTAACCGAAGGAAGTGGATGTCTTCGAACTCGGCGAGGTCGCCAGCATAGCATTGCTGATCGGAAAAGCTTTCAATGGGTTTCCGACGGAGCCGTAATAGATGGTGTTATTGAAATAAGCTGGATTAGCCCACACCCCACCCGGGAGCGCCCCAACCAGTTCCTGATAAATGGCACTGTCATTGTTGGGATTGAACTTTCCCATATTGTCACGGTTCACGACGTAGAGGTTGGTGTCCTTTCCTGCTCCCACTGCCAAATGATGCACCAGGCCATTGTTGTCTTTAAGGTCAGGCAACACTATGGCGCCGCCTGAGCCGAGATCCTCGTCGCTATTGGACTCCTGCACCGTGTTGTGCATATTGAAATAATCAGCCACGGTGAGCCCGCCTGACGTGGAGACCTTCATGAACGCGTTGCCGTAGTCGCCATTGATGGGAAGGCCTTGGGCAGTGAGAGTGGTGTCAAAGGTACCGTTGCCTATGAGGAAGTAGATATAGCCTCCGGAATCGGCGGCCAATCCTGTCCCTGCCATCCAGATGCCACCTGCGTCGCCGTTGGGAGTTACGTTTAGAACGGCCGTCTGCTCCAAGTTCTGGGCGTTGTAGGCCATAATCCAGCCCGTATAGGGATTGTGATCGCAGTGCGAAGTGAAGGCCATGTAAATGATGCCGCCCAACTCCAGCAGGCCGGCACGCACCTCATGTTGGCCGGGCGCGAAGATTTGATTGCCATTATTGCCTTCGTCACCCCGGCCGGGATATGTCGCCCGAATCTCAACCGGCCCTCCGAAGAGCTCGGCCCCAGTTTTCAGATCGAGTGCGTGAAGGCGCTGATGATAGTTGCCACCCGAGTCCTTGGACATCGCCACCAGGTAAATGGCGCCACTTGGCCCTCGCGTTCGGTCAATCACCGGCGTCGCGGTGATGCCAATTTCAGGAGTGACTTGACTACAGCTGCGATCGTCACTGGGCGTTTCACCAGCGGGTATCGTGGATACCTTCCACCTCTGTGTACCCGCGATGGCAGCGAAGGAGTACACGCTGCCGTGCTCGGTGGCGATAAGCAGACTGTTCTTAATGTTGGACGAGCCTAGCAGCTTGAACACATACAGAGGTTGGGCATCCACCTTGCCATCCACCGCGAAGAAGTGGACCTTTCCAAAGCTGTTGGAGTTCACGTTAGAGGGCGTGAGAATTGACTCCAGGTTATTTAGTCCATCACGGTCAGCGCTGTAATGGTAGGTGAGAGCACCGCCAGTGTAGCTTACGGTTAGCTGTGGCTCCGTTGTAGAGTCTTGATCTTCGTCTTGCGCCGCAGAGGTACTGTCGCCCACCTGTGGCGAATTAGGCCCGGAAGCTCTCACTGTTCCAGTTTCCATGCTTGCCAAGCCGATAATGAGCAGAAGGTAACAGGTCAGACTCAGCCAATTGCGCATGGATCACCCCGCCAGATCGTGACTGTTAGATCTTAGAAGCTTGATGCTGGCTTGGCCCCCTGGAGTTGCCTAGCGCTTGCAAAATTTCCAAGAGGCAGCAGCATGACTTGCGATAGACTTAGAATTGATGCGCCACATTCTAGGACCTGCTCGACGCCTTTCAACGCGTTCGGACTGACTTGTACGCATCCTAGTTCAATCGTAGGATTGTCTCGACTGGAGCTTTCGTGATCTGTAGCGCCTGCGGATACGAAAACCAGATTAGCCATCGTTTCTGTGGCATGTGCGGTATGCCATTGCCGCATCGGGCACTGACCGCGCTGGGTGCCCAGGGCACACACAGTTTTACACGTGTGCCCATGCAGAGCGTGAAGCCACCCGATGGCCCCCAATTCATTTCTCCCGTTCAAGGTAGGAGTGAGCTTGATCCTGCTGGGGAGAGAGGTTTGTTCAAGGAAAGGTTCAGGCCGGACAGTATGCAGGGACAATCTACAAGCTCTGCCCAGCCAACGGAGATGGTCCCGGAGATTTCCCTGGATGAGTACGTCAAGAGCTTTCGCTACGCGCCGCCCTCAGAGCCCGAAGAAGTCACCATGCAAGGGGATGCTCAGGTGTTACAACCGAGCGATGGCGGGATGGCAGAGCCACACGCAGCGAACCGTGATGCGATGACCTTTGGGATGGATGAGGCAAGAACGGAAATAAGCTCAAGTTCCAATTCGGATACAGCCGACGTTGCTGAACGGCTCGGCTTGGAGGATAGCGAGGAGCATCACCAACATTCCAGCCTCCTCGATTTCACCGACGCTGTCAGCAAACCCCAAGATTCGGCCACTCAGCGATTGACTCTGGCTGGTCCATCATTCCTAGGACTTGCTGACATGCCACCTGTCGGAGCTGAGACGTCGACAGTAGGGGCTACGAGCAGGCCTCCTCGCAGCACGAGTTGGACTTGGTACGCAGGGGCCGCACTGCTGGTCTTCGCCGCCCTAGGAGGGCTGCAATGGCGTTCCAAGGTCATTCATGCTAAGGGCCCATTCGACGCGATCAGCACGCGACTCCAAGACATGGTGAAGACCAGCAACCAAAGCCCTGTGCAGGCGGAACGTGAGTCGGGAGTGAAGCAAAGCGCGATTCAGGCCCAGCAAGGGCCACCCACGAGCAGTTCGCAGGTTCCGACCGAGGCAGAAACTCGCGGAGAGCCGGTGAAGCCGGACGCGGGAGCGCTGATCCAACCACCAGCCGACCCGCAAGTCGCCGTGAAAGCCGGTCCAGGCGGCGACGAGTTAGCCCAGGCGGAGGATGCTAGCGACCCGGCGACTGCGGTGGAATGGCTTTGGAAGGCAACGGCCAAGGGAAATCCGCGAGCCCCGGTGATGTTGGCCAACATGTACATCAAGGGGGAAGGAGTGCCGCGCAGCTGCCAGCACGCCCTGACGCTGCTGCAAACGGCCGCGGCCAAGGATAATGCCCGTGCATGCAAGCGCCTGGCTGCAATGTACAACCATGGTATCTGCGTACAACCTAGTCGCGTCGAGGCTTATCACTGGCTGCTCTCAGCACTCGCTCTCGATCCCAACAGTCAGTGGGCTCAGCAGAATCGCGACCTGATCTGGCAACAGATGACGCCTGACGAGCGCGCAGCGTCGCAACCGTCTCAATAGATGTCGCCGTCACGCATTTTTCGCTTCCCAATCCTCGTAGCTTGTTAGCGCGAAGAAGGAATGGACTCGGCGAAGGCAGCTGTCCACGCTCATCGAAGAGGGCCGGAAGATACGCCCGCTCGGCTACCGAAGAACAGGCCGAAAGACGGCAGGCAGAAAGTGAGCAGAAGGGTTAGATCCTCACGAACCGGTGAGAATTGTGCAATCAACTATAATGGCTGCCGCGACCGAGGCACGGTTGTCTCGTCCGCAGTTTGAACCCAGCTTTCGGTCCCTCGTATCAATTGGCACTGGAGGAAAGATCAGCATGGCCCATGAAGTTCCTACACTCCCCTACGATTACTCTGCACTTGAACCCTACATTGACACCCAAACCATGCACCTGCATCACGACAAGCATCACCAGGCCTACGTTACGAATCTGAATGCGGCTCTGGAGAAGGCCCCGGATCTGCAAAAGATCAGCCCGGAGGACTTGCTCCGAAGTCTGGAAAACGTGCCCGAAGCAATTCGCACTGCGGTGCGAAACAATGGCGGCGGCCATGTGAACCACACCATGTTCTGGAAGATCATGGGACCGAATGCCGGTGGCGAACCGACCGGGGCCGTCGCCGACGCGATCAAGCAAACCTTCGGCGACTTCAACGCCTTCAAAGAAAAGTTCAACGATGCCGGCTTGAAACAATTTGGCAGCGGATGGGCATGGCTGGTGCGCGACCAGGGCGGCAAGCTGCAGGTGATGAGCACGCCCAACCAGGACAACCCGATGAGCCAGGGCTTCTATCCGGTTATGGGCAATGACGTGTGGGAGCACGCCTATTACCTCAAATACCAGAATCGTCGCGGGGACTACCTGAAGGAATGGTGGAACGTGGTGAACTGGGCAGAGGTAAACAATCGCTTCCAGCAGAGCCAGAAGTAACAGCTTTTACTCCGCAATCCGGAGACCCGAAAGGGAGACGGCGACCAGATCAACTTCTGCGTGCAAGTCCACAGGTGGGGCAATTGACTGTCGCATTGAACGGTGACAGCGCCTATGCAAGAGAATTCCGTTCGCCTTAGGGTTGCCTGCTGGGGCCGATTATGCACGGCAAGCCTCGGCGGAGATGCGACGGATCGCAGCGAGAAGAGAACGATTTTTCAGGACGGGGGAGATCTTGAAACGACTGATAATTGCCATCATAGTGGCGACGATGGGTATCGCGGCGGCCCACAATACTCTGGCCGCACTCAACAGCGGAAGCAAGCAGCAAATTGCCCACGGCGAGTACCTGGTGAAGGGTGTTGCCGGTTGTTCTGACTGCCACACTCCGATGAACGAGAAAGGCGAGTTTGTTCAGAAGAAGTGGCTCCGAGGAACCAAGTTGTTCTTCGCGCCCATCGCTCCCATTCCAAATTGGGCCGACACGTCTCCGAACATTGCGGGATTGGAAGGCTGGAACCACGAGAAGGCGATTCAGTTCTTTATGACTGGCCTGGCGCCCAACGGCCAGCCGGCACGACCTCCTATGCCGCAGTACCACATGAACCGCGCCGACGCTGAGGCGGTGGTGGCGTATCTGGAGTCGCTAAAGTAGCTACATCCGGCACACTGGCTGAAAGGGCAGGCGTTCGCCATCAACCACAGCGGAGGGGTTGTGGATGACCAGCGCATCGGCAACCTCGTCGCCTGCCAGAGTAGCAATCGCGCTGCGGGCGGGCGAAAGGACTGGAGTCCGGCGCTTGGGATCGTGCGCGTCGCTGGCCACAAAATGGACTGCTCCCCGGCTAAGTAGCCACTCTGCCATTCTCTTCGGGCGGTCGCCCCAGAATCCTGTCAGGGCGTTGGCGGTAACCTGCACCAAGCACCCTTGCTCAACCATCTCCAGCAGCATCTCCGGCGCGCGCCGCAGAACCGGATTGCGCTCCGGGTGTGTGATGATGGGCACGATGCCGTTACTGGAAACCGAACGCAGGTCGTGCTTCGCGCTGGAGGGAATACTGTAATCGCTGAATTCAATCAGGAGATACTGGGACTCGCCGATGGCGTATCGCTGAGGATGTGCGAGTGCATCGCGGACATTGTCGGAGGAGAAGTGGAAGTCGCAGCCAAGGCTGAAGGCCAACTTGCCTCCAGCCGCCTCGTGAAGCTCACCCAGCATTGCGGTGTAGCGCTCGCGATCATAGAGAAACTCATCGTTGTAATGCGGTGTTGCGACGATGTGAGTAATACCGTCGTCCGCGGCAATTCGGCACATTTCAGCGGTCATTTCCCATGACTTGGCGCCGTCGTCGATGTCGGGAAGGATGTGGCAGTGAATGTCAACCATGAGGGAAGGTCCGAGCCGCAGATGCCGCAGACGAACGTGGACTTCTTGGACGAAAGGAACCAATTCGCAAAGATCGCGTCCCGCTGCGGTTGATGTTCATCGATAACGTTCGGCCATGAATTCCGTTATTGCCTCGTAGGCGGCGTTCAGCGCCGGCTCCTGCGGCAGAAAGACAATGCGGAAGTGGCGCGTGCCCGGCTTTTCGCCGAAGCCGGAGCCATGTACCACCAGAACGTGTTTTTGCTTGAGCAGGTCGGTGACGAACGTGAGGTCGTCTTCCGGAACGTCAATCCTGGGATGCGCATAGAAGGCGCCTTTCGGCGGGGTTAGCTTCACGCGCGGCGTGCGCTTTGCCCACTCGATGGTGATGTCGGCGCGGCAGCGCAATTTGTCTCGCATCTCGGAGATGTGGTCCTGCGGGCCCTCCAGCGCGGCGCGGATGGCGTGCTGAAAGGGGTGCGGCGCGGATATGCGCGCGCGTAACAGGCGGTGTACCGCTTCCATGTAGGGGTGCAGGATTTCTCGCGGGCCGGTTGCGATCGCCCAGCCGATGCGCCAGCCCGGCACCAGGTAAGCCTTCGAGAGCCCGTTGAAGGTCACGATGGGGACATCGGTCGCCAGGGTCGCAATCGAAATGTGCTTCTCGTGCGGGTCGAAGATCAGCTTGTCGTAGATTTCGTCAGCGAAGATGACGAGCCCGTGTTGTCGCGCGAGTTCAAGAACGTTTTCCAGCGTCTTTCGCGAATAAACCGACCCTGTCGGGTTATTGGGATTGATGAGCAGGATGGCCCGCGTGCGTGAGTTGATCTTGCGCTCGATGTCGGCCACGTCGGGCTGCCAGTCATTGTCCTCGTCCAGGTCGTAGTCATTCACCGGGCAATCGAGCTTGGCCATGATGGCGCTGTACAGCGGATACTCCGGTCGCGGCGTCAGCAGGTTGTCCCCGGGATTCAGCAGTGCGGTGATGCAACTTTCAATGACCTCTCCGCTTCCCATCCCAATGAAGATGCTCTGAATGTGGCGAAAACCGTTGCGTTCGGCGTCATTGTGAATGGCGTCAACAGCCGGCCTGATGCCCAACGACTCCGCGTACCCGTTGTGGCCGTCCCGCATGGCCTTGAGCACGGCGTCGATCATGTGCGGCGGTGTAGGAAAATCGAACTTGCAGGGGTCGCCGATGTTCAAGTAGACGATCTTGTGGCCTTGGCGCGCCACCTCGTCGGCAACTACGGCCAGGTCGCGAATGGCGTAGCGCACATTCGCCATGCGAGTTGCGGGCAGGATTTCGGTAATTTGATTCGTGGGCATGAGTCAATCCTTCGCGAGAGAGGAACTCCCATTATGGCAGGGGCCAAGAACCAGGGCTAGAGCCAGGACTCACCTGGCCGTTCCATGTTCGTTTGCCCGGTCCCGGGACTAGGTTTAAACCCAGCGTTCCTAGGTCGTCGCTTTAGACCCTGCCTTCTGCGTTTGAGTCTTGCTCACCTCCCTCTCATTCATGTGTATACCCTCCCGCCCTCCTTTTTGTTTTCAGGCAGTTAGGAGCTGTTCACGTTACATCCTCTTGAACTGAGAGCTTCCATCGCTACTCCATAGTTTCCATTGGACTTAGCAGCCACGGGCCTCCTGCCGCGGTCATCGCTGTCCTCCTCCTGCGCAGCCGCTTCCAGAGCCTCTGACCGGATACAAGAGGCGAGGAAGCGCAGCGTGTAGCGCAGGGTGCGGGCCCGCTCAGGTTCCAGATGTCCGGCGTCAAGCGCCGCACGCACCCGCGCCAATGCGTCCTGGACGCCGTGCAGGTCGGTCAGCGACGGCAGACGAAGACATTCAGTCCGGCGGCGGGCCCGAGCCATCTTCGGCAGGCGGGCCTGCAGCAGGATGTGGGCCCGGCAGTACCTGCGACCTCGTACCGCCGGCTGCCGACATAACCTGCCGCTTTTCAGCATTTGGGCACAAAGGCGGATGATCAGGCGCGGTTTGCCTGCGACATTTTTCTTCGCGCCCGAGTGGGAATCCGATTGCGCAGCATGATTCATAGCGTCCCGTTTCCAGCAGAACATTCACAACATTTCAGCCTAAGCACAGACCAAGGGAAGAGTCACGCAAGAAAGGGAGGATCAACTTACGAAGGTAACCAGAGGAATTCCCAATTTGGGAAAAACACTGGCATCCCGCGGGACCTGTCATTGTCCGATACCTCCTCTTTGTCACACGGTGCTGTGGCGAATGACCTTGTACCCGCTCTTCCCGCCGGTGCTAAACTTGCGCTGTTTGTTATGTCCCTTCCTGAAGTGGTTGAGCAGCTTCGGAAGATCGCCGGACGCGACGCCGTCTTGGATCGCCCCGAAGACCTCATGCTCTACGAGTATGACGGGGGCATTCGCAAGAGCACGCCGGGCGCAGTGGTCTTTCCCCAGACGACCGAACAGGTTTCGCAGATCATGAGGCTGGCCTCATCCGTGCGCATGCCGGTCGTAGCGCGGGGGGCAGGTACTGGCCTGAGTGGCGGAGCGATCTCGCAGCGGGGCGGCATCGTCGTTGCCTTCTCACGCATGAACCGCGTTCTGGAGGTCGACGTCGAGAACCAGCGCGCGGTAGTTCAGCCTGGTGTGGTCAATCTTCAATTGTCGGAGCATGTCTCGCATCTCGGGCTCTATTTCGCGCCCGATCCTTCCAGCCAGAAAGCCTGCACCATCGGGGGAAACGTTGCCGAGAACTCGGGCGGGCCGCACACGCTGATGTACGGCGTGACCGTGAATCATGTCACTGGCTTGGAAGTTGTGCTGCCCAGCGGCGAAGTCGTGCATTTTGGCGGCAAGGGTGCGGAGTCATGCGGATACGACCTGGCGGGGTTCTTTGTCGGCTCGGAAGGCACCATCGGCATCGCCACCGCGATTACGGTAAAGCTGTTGCGCAAGCCGGAGAAGGTTGCGACCCTGTTGGCGATTTTTGAGTCGGTGGACGACGCCGGGCGCACGGTCTCTGCCATCACGGCCGCAGGCATTACCCCTGCCGCGCTGGAGATGCTGGATGGCTGGACGCTACGCACCATCGAAGCCTACTGCCACGCCGGATATCCCTTGGATGCCGGCGCCGTGTTGCTGATTGAGCTTGACGGACTGCGCGAGGCAGTGGAGGAGCAGGCAGAGGCGGTGAGTGCAGTCTGTGTGCAGCAGAAGGCCCGCGAGGTGCGCCGCGCGAAAACGGAGGAGGAGCGGGCGCTGCTGTGGAAGGGCCGCAAGACGGCTTTCGGCGCGCTGGGTCGCGTCAGTCCCTCGTATTACACGCAGGATGGGGTTGTGCCGCGCAGCAAGATTGCCGCCACGCTGCAGTTCATCAGCGAAGTCTCGAAGAAATACGACCTCATCATTGGCAACATCTTCCACGCCGGGGATGGCAACATGCATCCGCTGATCCTGTTCGACATTCGTTTCCCTGACCAACTTGAGCGGGCGCTGGCCGCCAGTGAGGACATCCTGCAATACTGCATCGCCGTCGGCGGCTCAATTACCGGCGAGCACGGCGTGGGCATGGAGAAGCGCAATCTGATGCCGGTGCTGTTCACCGAGCAGGATTTGGACGTAATGACCGGCCTGCGCAACACCTTCAACCGCGACAACGTGCTGAATCCGGAAAAGCTGTTCCCCACGCCGCGCATGTGCCGCGAGGTCTCGGGTCCGGCGCGCCATCCTGTGCTGGCGCAGGAGGGCATGTGAGCACCACGACCACGCCCACCGGCTTTGCATCCGAGCTGCGCGCAATTTGCGGAGCTGACTACGTGGTCGAATCTCCAGCGGAGAACATCTGCGGCGTTGCACCTTCCCTGGCTGTTACTCCGGGCTCGGCGGATGAGGTTGCCGCCATTCTGCGCTTTGCCAATGAGCACGGGCTGAGTGTCGTTCCCGCTGGAGGCCTAACGCAGCAGTACACGGGCAATCGTCCGGCGCACGCGGACGTCCTGTTGTGCACATCGCGGCTCATGGAAGTGGAACATTACGATCCCGGCGATCTGACCATCGGGGTCGGAGCAGGGTGGACAGTCGCGCATCTTTCGTCGAAGGTAGCTGCCGACAAGCTGTTCTTCCCCGGCGACCCGGCCCTGCCCGAGCGCGCCACTGTCGGCGGGTTGCTGGCGACGGGTTTGTACGGACCGCATCGCCACGGCTATGGCGGTCTGCGCGATTACTGCATCGGCGTCCGGTTCGTGACCGGAGATGGGCGCAAGGCCAAAGGCGGCGGGCGAGTTGTGAAGAACGTCGCCGGCTACGACATGATGAAGCTGCTCATCGGAAGCTGGGGGACGCTTGGGGTCATCACCAGCGCCAGCTTCAAGCTGTTTCCCGCGCCGCGGCAGACCCAGACGTTCGTTTCGTGCTTCTCAACTGCGCGAGAGGCGCTGGAGTTCCGCAGCCGCACGCTGCGCTCGCCGCTGGACCCGGTTTGCCTCGAACTGCTTTCTCCGCGAGCAAGCGCACTGCTGACGCCGGGTTCGCCGGCGGCGGCATGGTGGTCTGTTTGCCTGCGCGCGGCGGGAAGCGATGCCGTGCTGGCGCGCTATCGTGCGGAGCTGGGCTCAGCGGTGACCCATGAGATCAGGGCGGGAAACGAAGAGGGATTCTGGAGCGCGGTTGCGGACTTCGCACCCACGGTGCGGGAGCGGCACCCTGATTGCCTGCTGTTATCGCTGATGCTTCCATTGGCCGATCTCGCGCCGGTGTTGGAGCGCGCCGCTGCGGATGCTGAATCAGCCGGCTGGGGGCTTGCCGCGATCGGGCGAGTTGGCGTGGGGCATATCATGGCCGCGCTGTGGCCGAGTGCCGACATGAAGGGCGCGTCGCTGGATTTCGCGAAGGCCCTTGTAGGATTGCGAAGCGCTCTTTCGCGTGACGCCAGCATGACGGTGCTGGCCTGTCCGGAAGAGGCGCGCGGCGAGCTCAAGGCCTGGGCGGCGACTCCGACCGACGGGAAGAGCATGCGTGCGGTGAAGCAGGCGCTCGATCCGAATGACGTTCTGAATCGCGGGAGGTTCGTCTCTTGAGCACGGCTCCAGTCGCGGAAAAACCAGCCTCGAACTTCTTGCCCGGTGAGAAGCCCACGTGGGAGCTGTACTCCAAATGTGTCCACTGTGGCCTGTGCCTGGACCAGTGTCCGACCTATCGCGCGCTGGGCACGGAGATGGATTCGCCGCGCGGGCGCATCTACCAGATGGTGCAGGTGGACGAGGGCCGGCTGGCGCTGGGCGAGTCGTTTGTCACTCACATTGATCGCTGCCTCGGTTGCCTGAACTGCCAGAGCGCCTGCCCCTCGGGCGTGCCCTACGGCAGCCTGCTGGAACGCGCGCGCTCGCAGATTGTGGAGCATTATCCTCGGCGCGGGCTGCAGCGGTTCATTCGCAAGCATTTTTACGAGGACATACTGCCGTCGTTTGGTGCGCTGGCGAGACATGCGAAGTTTATCCGCTTCTACCAGCGTTCAGGCTTGCAGAGCCTGGCGCGGGCTACGGGGCTGCTCAAACTGCTCGAAGTCGAGGAGTTGGATGCTCTCTCTCCCCGCATCGAGAGCGATTTTTCCTTCCGCGATCTTGGCGCGGTTTATCCCGCTGGGGGCACACAGCGAGGCCGCGTCGCGCTGCTCATAGGCTGCATTGGAAGCGTGGCGTTTGCAGAGTTGAACCGCGCCACCATTCGCGTGCTCACGAAGAACGGCATCGAAGTTCATATCCCAAAGAGCCAGACCTGCTGTGGCGCGCTGCACCTGCACGGCGGATTTCTGGGCTTGGCGCGTGCGCAGGCGCGCAAGAACATCGACGCCATGCTCAGCCCGGAGTTCGACGCCATCGTGACCAATGCCGCCGGTTGCGGTTCTGTGATGAAGGAGTACGCCGACCTGCTGAAGGACGATCCCAAGTACTCTGAGCGGGCGATGCAGTTTGTGACCAAGGTGCGCGATATCAACGAATACCTCGCCCAAGTCGGGCTGCTTGAGCCAAAGCGCAAGCTGGCCCAGCGCGTCACCTATGCCGATCCTTGCCACCTGGCGCACGCGCAAGGTGTGCGCAAAGCGCCGCGCGAGCTGTTGAAAGCGATTGGCGCAAACGTCGTCGAGATGCCGCGCTCCGACTCCTGCTGCGGCAGTGCAGGTGTGTACAACGTCGTGCAGAACGAGATTTCCATGAAGATCCTCGACGAGAAGATGGACTACGTGGCCAGTGTGCGCCCGGAGATCCTCGCCACCGCCAACGTGGGCTGCATGCTGCAGTTTGCCGCCGGCATGAAGCGCAAGGGAATGAACGCGCGTGTGGCGCATGTGGTGGAGCTGCTGGATGAAGTGTACTGATCTCCCAAGTAGGAAGACGCAAATGGGCCTACAGCGAGGTTAGGTTTGGCTAAGCTCAAAGGTTTGCTTGTTTCTGAATACGCGAAGATGTGGTCAAGAGAGATCTTTGACCTAAAGAGCGGAAGAAAGCTAGTCTTCCGGCGAGAAAAGGACCTCCTGCAGCCAGGGGTTTACATCCTCTATCGCGACGACCACCCGTACTACATTGGAAAAACAAGCGGTCATCTATTTGAACGCGTCTGGGCCCATGCAAACCAACCCAAGGATCGCTATTACCACTTCTGGAACTTTTTCTCAGCCTTTGTGATACCGGAAAAACGCTTGCGTGATGAAGTGGAAGGTCTACTTATCGCGGCGATGCCTACTGCAAACAATTCAAATCCTAGAATCCGTAAGATACCCTTGCCGCTCGAGATCGCCAGGCTGCTGAGAAGAATGCGGCAGTCGCGCTTTGAAGCGTAGCCGTCAGCATTTTCAGCGACAGCGCCTGAAGACCCTCTCCTCTCAGTTCACATAAAGATCGCACGAGCCGATCCTTATTTTTGCGCAGACGTTTCCCGTAATATCGCCGACAATTCTTCCGAGCTTTCCACCGGCGGCTGGCAGGCAAAGTCTGTGCAGACGATGGCAGTCGACCTCTTTGACTTCAAAACAGGTAGGTTGGGAACCGTCTCCGCCAGCACCGGTGGCAGGTTCTGCGCCACGGCTTCGCTGTCGGTCAGATGGATGACCGACTTGTTCACCGCGAACGGCTTGATGGCGGCATGTAGCAGAGCGCGGGCTTGCTCATCTTCGCCCACGACCACAACCTGCGTGTGCGGCTTCGAGAGCCACGTCGCCGCAATGCCGAAGGTTCCGGCGTAAATTCCAAACTGCTCGGCCGCGCCGGCGAAGACCTCCAGCGTGTCCTCGGCCTTGTCGCGATACTTGGCGTCGTTTGTATACGCGTAGAGCCGCAGCAGCGCAATGGCCGCGCTGGGGTTGCCCGCCGGAGTCGGCGCATCCTGGAAGGGCTTGCGCCGCGCCGAGAGCGCGCCGACTTGCAGCTTCTCCTCCAGCGAAGCCTCAGTGTCGAAGAAGCCTCCGGAAGTCGGATCGCCAAAGCGGCGAATCATCTCGTCGGCAATCTGCTGGGCGAACTTGAAGTAGCTCATGTCGCCGGTGACCTCAAACGCATCCAGGCAAGCCAGCGCGGTGAAAGCATAGTCATCCAGCAGCCCGTGAACGAAGCGCTTCTCGGCTTTGGCGTCGCCGTAGGCAATGACGTGCGACAACCCGCATTCCGCGTCCCAGGCTTCCGCCAGAATGCGGTCAAGCGAGCGCAGCGCGAACCTGCGCGCGTCTTCCAGTTCCAGCACCTGAGATGCCTGCAAATACGCGGACACACACATCGCGTTCCAGTTCACGTAAATCGTCTTGTCAACAAACGGCGTCGGCCGCTTCAGGCGTGCGGCATACAGCTTGGTTTTGGCCGAAGCGAGCAGGTCGAGCACCTTGGCCGCTTCGATGCCCATCCGCGAGGCAATCTCTTCCGGCAGCGCCCGCACCCACAGCACATTCTTGGCGGGATTATGGTGCATCTCGCCCGTTTCGTTGATGTCGTAGTGCAGCGCTGTCGCCTGGAATTCCTGCTCGCTCAGGACCACCTTCGTTTCGTCCGCTGTCCAAGTGAAGTAATCTCCATCATCGTCGAGGTTGATGTCGGCATCCTGCGAGGCGTAGAAGCCGCCGTGCTCGCGGTCGCTCAGCCATTCGTCCATCCAGCGAATGATGTCGTGCGCCACGTGCGCATAGAACTCGTGCCCGAAGACCTGATACCCGTGGACGTAGTTCTTCAGCAGCTCGGAGTTGTCGTACGACATCTTCTCGAAGTGGGGCACAATCCAGCGCTCGTCTACCGAGTAGCGATGAAAGCCGCCGGCAAGCTGGTCATACACGCCGCCCTGCGCCATGCGCGTGAGCGTCGTCGTGACCACGGTCGCCACGCGTTCTTCACCGCTGCGAACGTACCAGTCCATCAGCAGGTCGAGCGCGGCCGGATGGGGAAACTTCGGAGCGCTGCCGAAGCCGCCGTACTTTGCGTCGAAGATGGGCAGCGCCGATTGCACCATGATGCCGACGATGCGCGGGGAAAAGTCTGCGTGGCGCCCCGCGAATCCTTCCGCGCCCGCGAGCATGTTCATGGTTTCGTCAGCTGACTTCAGGACTTCGTCGCGTCGCTCGCGATAGGCGTCGGCAATGGCCAGCAGGATTTTCCTGAAGCTGGGACGTCCCCAGCGGTCATCTGGCGGAAAATACGTGCCTCCGTAGAACGGCCGCCCATCGGGCGTAAGAAACACAGTGAGCGGCCAGCCGCCGGTGCCGGTTAGCGCCGATACCGCAAGCTGGTAGCGGCTGTCCACGTCAGGCCGCTCGTCGCGGTCCACCTTCACCGCGATGAATTGCTGGTTGATGATTGCCGCCGTCTCCGGACTCTCGTAGGACTCGCGGTCCATGACGTGGCACCAGTGACACCACACAGCACCAATATCCAGCAGAATTGGCTTGTCTTTCTGCTGCGCCGTGGCGAAGGCCTCATCGCCCCACTCGTGCCATTGGATAGGCTGGTGCATCGCCGAGCGCAGGTAGGCCGAAGAAGCCTGCGCCAGCGAATTGGTCGCCTCAATCATGATGTTGAGTCTAGCAGGGGGCCGAGTACGAAGCCTTAAACTACACTCTTGTGTGAAGAACGAATCGGCTTACGGGATGATGACACGATGACAAAGAGTCAGGAAGCTTTGGCGAGAATTCTGAAGGGTGTTTCGACATTTGAAACCGAGGTGTATCCCCCGCAGCGCTCCCGCTTTGAGTCCCTTAGGCATGGGCAGCATCCCTTGGCGCTGTTCATTTGCTGCGCCGATTCACGCGTGGTTCCCAGCCTGATTACGCAGACGGGTCCCGGAGACCTCTTCCTGGAGCAAAACCCTGGGAACCTGGTCCCACATTACGGTGAGTTTGTGGGTGGCGTCTCTGCGGGAGTCGAATACGCAATGCTGGTGCTGAAGGTCCCAGTTATCATCATCTGTGGCCATACCGATTGTGGAGTAATGAAGGCTCTGCTGCATCCTGAAAAAGCCCAGGGCCTGCCGGCCATGCAGGAATGGATGCGGCACGCATCCGAGGTACAACACCGCGTCCTGAGGGATCATGCGGCGGTCGATGAGGAACAGAGATTGCGCCTGCTTACGCAATACAACGTGCTGGAGCAGATCGAGCACCTGAAGAGCCATCCGAGCGTCGGCTCGCGCGTCCTCAGCGGCGAAGTGGAGATCCGCGGATGGGTGTACAACATCGGCGACGGCTCCATCCGGGCGGCCGACCCTGAGAGCGGGAGATTTGAACTGATCGGCGGGACTTCCTCCGAATAATGCAGCTGACGCGATTACTTCGCGACGAAGATAACCACGCTGTGCGGCTGTACAAGATAGCTTTCCTGCGATAGCAGCGGGAACTCCTGGTGCTCTTCGGCGATGTCCTGCGGCGACGGCAGGGCGGTGTCGGAGAAGCGGAACCACTCCCGCTCGCCGATTTGCGGCAGCTCAAACTCCAGTTCTCCCGAGTAGGAATTGGCGATGACGTGCAAGTCTTCGCGAGCGGCGTTTTCTCGCAACTGCGTCAACTGCATGGCGACGGTGCGCGAAGCCTGGCTCCAATCGGGCTTCATCCGTTTCACGCCATGCCAGGTGATGTGAAACCCGTTTTCTCCATGAAACTGAAAACTCTCACGGCGGAGCAACGAACAGCGCTTGCGAAACGCAATCATCAACTGAAAGAAGCGCAGGAGGCCAGGGTTACTCTCCGCCAGGCGCCAGTCTACCCAGCTTACTTCGTTGTCTTGGCAGTAGGCGTTGTTGTTGCCCTGTTGCGCGCGACCAATCTCGTCGCCTGCCAGGATCATGGGCACTCCGTGCGATAGCAGCAGGATGGCGGCGAAGTTCTTGCGCTGGCGGGCGCGCAGCTCGTTGACCGCGGCTTCGTCCGTGGGACCTTCGACGCCACAGTTCCAACTGAAGTTGGCATTACACCCGTCAGCATTGTTTTCGCCATTGGCGAGGTTGTGCTTCTCGTTGTAACTCACCAGATCATTGAGTGTGAAGCCGTCGTGACAGGTCACAAAGTTGATGCTGTGATACGGCTCACGGGCGCTGGTCAGGTAAAGATCCGGACTCCCCAACAAGCGTGTTGCCAATGCCGAGGTCATGCCTGCATCGCCCTTGACGAACTTGCGCACGTCGTCGCGGAAGATGCCGTTCCATTCGGCCCAGCGTCCCCACGACGGCAAAGTGCCGACCTGGTACAAACCGGCGGCGTCCCAGGCTTCGGCGATGAGCTTCACATTGGCCAGCACGGGATCGTAGGCCAGGCGTTCCAGCAGCGGAGGATTGCTCAGCACCGCGCCATCTTCGCCGCGCCCCAGAATCGAGGCAAGATCGAAGCGGAAGCCATCGACATGCATCTCCATTACCCAGTAGTGCAGGCAATCGCGAATGAAATCGCGCACCACGGGATTGTTGCAATTCACAGTATTGCCGCACCCGCTGTAATTCAGGTATCTGCCAGTCTCAGGATCGACCATGTAATAGGTCGAATTATCAATACCGCGAAACGACCACGTTGGGCCGCGCTCGTCACCTTCGGCGGTGTGGTTGAAGACCACGTCGAGGATCACCTCGATTCCGGATTCGTGCATGGCCTTCACCAGACACTTAAATTCGCGCACCTGCTCGCCATCCGCGCGGTTAGACGAGTAGGCGGTGTTGGGGGCAAAGAATGCGGTAGTTTGATAGCCCCACAAATTCAACAGCGGCTGTCCGGTGAACGGGTTGGCGCGGTCCGTATCCGACTCCTCGAACTCGCAGACCGGCAACAGCTCGACCGCGGTGACGCCGAGCTTCTGGAGGTATGGAATCTTCTCGATCAGGCCGGCGAAGGTACCGGGATGTTCCACGCACGATGATGGATGCCGAGTGAAGCTGCGCAGGTGCATCTCGTAAATCACGCTGTCAACCAGCGGGACGTTCAGGGGCTGGTCGTTGCCCCAGTCGAAATGGTTTTCAATCACGACGCTGTTGCGGTAGGGCCGTTTGCCGGGCGCGAATTCGCCCCATTCGCCGCCGTGGGAAAGTACCAGCGCACACGGGTCCAGCAACACGTGCGCCGGGTTAAAGCGATGGACCCGCGGATTGGAATTAGGTTGCATGTCGAAGCGGTAACCGTACTGCGTCCCGGCATCGAGACCCTCAACAAACACGTGCCACACTTGTCCCGTACGGTTGAAATGAGGATCGAGCGGATACTCCACAAAAGGATCGCTGGCCCCGGGTCGGAAGAGCACCAACGTGCAAGATGTGGCGTACTTCGCGAAAATAGAGAAGTTCACACCGGTGCGACGCAGGGTGGCGCCGAGGGGCAGAGGAATTCCACGATCCAGATGCAAGCCCGGCGCCGCAGTTTTGGCGGATCTCTTCGGACGGTTTGCGGTGAACGAATTGATTGCCATGGGCGGCCCGGCCAAGCGCATCCGCGCGAGAGTTGGATATCAGAAACGCTTGCGTGCGGCAAGAGAGAAGTTTTTCTCCTCACACACGGCTAAGCAACTGACGGGCCACGCCAGCATACAGGTCAACCGCCTCCAGCAACGCCCGCTTCTCGATGTATTCACCTTCGGTGTGGGCAACGTGGATGGATCCGGGGCCGATCAGCAGTGGCTGTCCCCAGTTCGTGAGTGCCGGAATGTCGGTAGTGAATGCGGCGATCATGGTCTCGATTCCCGGCACAGTGGCGAATTCCATGTATGGGATTTCGAGGATGAAGCTGGGGTCAGCCTTCTCCCCGGCAGCGGCGATGATTTGCCGGCGCAGTTCGTCCGTCGGGCCAACCAGGCGATAGAGCAAATGCGCGCAGGCGTAGTCGGGAATCACATTCGGCGCGCGGCCACCTTCAAGCAGGCCGATGTTTAGCGTGCATGGTCCGGCCTTAGGATTCGTCGGCAGCTTTAGCTTGCGGACGTTCTCAACTGCATCCAACAACTTCTCAATCGCCGACTCGCCAAGTTGTGGATAGGCCGAATGCGCCATCCTGCCGCGAGCGACAAGTTCGACCCGCAACGAGCCCTTGGAAGCGACGGCCAGCTTGTTCTCCGTGGGCTCGCCATTAATGAGGAACTTCGACCCGCGCGGCTGGCGGTTGGCAACCTGGGCGCCCTGGCTATCGCGCTCCTCGCCAACCAGGAAGAGCAGACCCACGTAGATGCCTTGGAGCTTCAGTTTCTCCGCAGCGGCAATTTGTGCAGCAATAATGCCCTTCGCGTCGCACGAACCGCGGCCATGAATGCGATCGGCTGTCTCCGACGAGGGGATGAAGGGCGGGACCGTGTCCATGTGTGTGGAGAGCACAAGCTCAGGCCGCGGATGCTGAGGATGCGTCCCCAATACATTGAAGCGATCATCCTCCACCGGCATGCGCTCAACGTCATAACCGACTTGGGTTAGCTGATCGGCAAGCGCTGCGCCAACCGCAGCCTCCCTTCCTGTAGTGGACTCGATGTCGATGAGCTTGCGAGTGAGCGCCAAAACGTCCATCCAGGAAGGATAGCGCATCCCCTGGCCAAGTCCGGATCGCGAATTCAGCGTCGCGAAGGTGCCAAACCGAGCGCATGCTCGAAGCTGAGATAGAAAATCATGCCCGTTTGCCCGCCGCTGGGGCCAACGCCCACCGGCAGACCGACCCCAGGTACGATCTGCAGGCCGTTCCGGAAGTTGTAGGCCCACCGCACGCCGGGGCTAAAGAACAGGTTATATTGCGCCTGAGTTTTTCCTGGGGCGACGACCTGGGGATTCGAGGTCCAAATGGTTTCGACCAGCATGTTGAAACGAGCCTTCATCAGCCACACCACCGACTGGCCGAGGTTGTAGCCCAGCGAACTGGCCCTCTGATGAAGATCGTTCTGGGCGCGTGGCACCCACGTCGCCCCCACGTTCCAATGCGTCACCAACTGGTGATTGAGCTGGATGCTGAAAGGCAGATTCGTCTGCAAACCGAGTCCTCCATAACCGCGATCTACGACTGGATTCCCGGTAGGCAGCAATAGCGAAATCCGCGGCGCAAGGGCGTACTTGGCGTCACCCCTGCCCACAAGCTGGTAACGGTAGTTGATGGCGGTATCGCCCCATCCGGCGCCGGAAGCCGGGTAGTCGCCGCTGTGGGTGGCTGCCAACGTGACGCTGAGCTGGTGCTTTAGAGAGTGCAGAGGCCATTCGTCAGTTTGGGTGAAAGCCCAGTCGCCTGTGCTCAGCCTCTGAAAGACGCTGATGTGCTGCACCACACCATCTTCCTGGTTGTAGGCCTCCTCTACCAGGAAGCTGTTGTCCTGGATGGGAGAGTTGTTCAGTTCTTCGAGGGAGCGGCCCGTTGCAGCCGCGGGCTGGACCGGCGACTCGGAACTGGTAGCTCTGGCACTGGCCGGGATGGCCGCGCAAAGAAACAGGGCTGCGATACAGAAAATTCGCGATGGCATGAAGGACTCACCGGAAACTGAATTATGAAATTGAAATTCATTTTCAACTCATCCCCAGCCTAGTCCGTCGGCACGCCGCTGGCTGTGACCTAGCTCACAGACATCAGTGACCTTACTGCGGGGAAACAAGGTCCGTGGTGCGATCTTTCGCAGGACGAATGGAGGGGCAGTTACGACGTGAAGATCAACGCCGGTACTTTCTTAGGGTACTGGAATGCCTTACGAAGCATGCGCTGGAACAGCACACTCTCCAGCATTCTTCCGACCACGCCGAATCAGACTTCAAACTCAACAAGATCACAAACCAGGGCGCCATCGTAGCAGGCCCGGGTCCGCGCCTCAAACGAGTGGGGGTGTTCCGACCGCCCGAACGATCCCCGTGTCTCGATGCCCCGAATATGCTGGTTCAGAGCAAAGTCGGTCATGAATGCGGTCCACGTCTCATGCGCTCCAATGCTCGGGCTTCAAACCGCGTGCTCATGAGGCTCCTTTCTCCGGAGAGTGTTCCGCTCGAACCACAAGAGTAAACGCAATTCCTTGTGTTTACCTGACTCGACCCCCACGAGAAGTTGTATCGGGCTGGTTGTGGCCTGAAATCCTTGCGTCGGGCCCAAACGGCTGCACTTTTTTTCTTGACAGGCAACTGTTTAGGAGTAAGATTCTCCAACAGAAGTGGTAAGAAATGGTAAATTATGGGACATCGTGGATTCCAGTCGGCAGCCCTTGGCTGGCAACGATTCGATCACCCAGCGGGCGCCGCAGCCGTGTCGCAGACGCTGTATGGGACCGGTGATGTTCACCTCCGTTTCAACGAGGATTGTCGAACGTTATGTTTCGCGGCACGCACTTAACCCGGCTCGACGACAAAGGGCGTCTCAAGGTGCCCGCGGAGTTCAAGCGCCTCATCGACGAGAACTACGCGGCGCAATTCTACATCACGAGCTGGGATGGCAAGAGTGCCAAAGTATATCCCCTCTTGGAATGGGAGGAGATCGAGCGGAAGCTGAATGCGGTGTCCAACTTCAACAAGTCCAAACAGCGGCTGCTGAAGCGGACCAGCTACTACGGCCAGTCGGTGGAGATGGATGGACAAGGCCGCCTGCTGCTGCCCTCTATTTTGCGCGAATCGGCGGAGCTGAAGGGCGAAGTTGCAGTCAGTGGACGGGTGAAGTTTCTCGAGGTTCAGAACGCAGAAGCGCTGCGTAAGGAAGTCGAGGAGCCGTTTACTCCGGAGGATGAACAAGAACTGGATCGTCTGGGGATCTAGAGCGAGTCAGGTTTCAGGTTCCATTCGCGACGGAATGGGAGTGAATGGACAACGGCTTTTCAGAAGCGAACCACGCCCCTGGGGGCGCACATGGCGAGAGCAAGAAGTTTGGCCATGTGGCGGTTCTTTTAAAACCAGCGATCGAATTTCTGGCCGTACGGCGCGGCGGGACTTATATCGACGCCACCGTGGGCTTGGGCGGGCACAGTTGGGGAATCGCAAGACACCTCGGCGCACGGGGGCATTTGATTGGCTTCGATAAGGACCCCGGGGCGCTGAAACGAGCGCGCGAACGCTTGAACCAGCCTCCGGCGGAGCTGGTCAGTGACTGGCCGAAGGTTGATCTCGTGCACGCGTCCTTCGCGGATATGGCGCGGCACATGGCGCCGGCAACGGCGGACGGCCTGCTGGCCGATCTGGGCGTCAGCTCCGTGCAGCTGGAGGACGGCGCGCGTGGATTCAGTTTTCAGGCGGAGGGCCCGTTGGACATGCGGATGGATCCGCGGTCCGGGCTGACCGCCGAACAAGTGGTAAACCACTTCGGTGAGCGCGAGCTTGCCGATGTGATTTACGAATTCGGTGAGGAAAGGAGGTCGCGGAGAATCGCCAGAGCCATTGTTCGGGCGCGGCCGATCAGGACCACCGCACAACTAGCGGCAGTCATTTCGGCCGCGGCCCGGCCAATGAATCAGGCTGAACGGCGGATTCATCCTGCGACACGGTCCTTCCAGGCGCTCCGAATTCTGGTGAACCGCGAACTCGAGGACCTGCGCGCGCTGCTGGGTGGCAGCGTGGCGCCACAGTTACTGAAGCCGGGAGGACGGCTGGTGGTTATCAGCTTCCACTCGCTGGAAGACCGCATCGTGAAGGATGCGTTGCGGGATGGGGCACACAACGGTTCGTATCGCGTGCTGACTCGAAAGCCGGTAATGGCCGACGAGGAAGAAATCGATCGTAATCCGCGGTCGCGAAGTGCGAAATTGCGGGCTGCAGAGCGGGTTTGATTCTCGAGTGTGAATTGTAGATGTAAAGTTTTGATCCGGACCAAAGCCAAGGAACAGGGCGGTCCGACAGGAGATAGCGATGGCGGCGGGAATCCTCTTTCCAAGCATGGCGCAATCGATCAAGTGGAGTGAACCGGCGGCAGCACCGGAGCCGCGCGGCATGTTCATCGGTACACCGGAGATTTATTTCGCCAAGCGCCTTGACAATTCGCGGGTAGTGAAGATTGCTGATCCCAAGCGCCGTCGCGAGATGATTTCGTTCGGGATTACCATGAGCATCTTCTTTCTGATGGTGATGGTTTATCTGTGGCAGCACTTCAGCGCCATCGAATATGGTTACCGCATCGAGCAGCTAAAGGTACAACGAGACGCCATTGTGGAGTCGAATCGCGCGTTGAGCCTGGAAGTGGCTTCGCTGAAGGACTTGTCGCGCATCGAACGTCTGGCCTTACAGATCGGCATGCGGCGCCCGGCGGATGGGCAATGGCAGTCCATGGAACCGGTGAACGATCGTTCTGCGCCGGTAATGGCGCAGGCGACCGGAATCATGGTGGTTTCGCCGTAGCCCATAGGCTCTACGGGCACACTGGCATCAAGGGCAGATTTTCCAGCGGCGATCCGCCAACGACGGACCGCCTTCCGCATCCAGGCGAGTAACCCTCAAGGAACGGAGAGACCGGGGAATGCGGGCGAGCGCACGCAAGACGCCTACTCGAAGGCTCTACATTCTAGCGGCGTTGCTCTCCCTTTGGATCCTGGCTGTCTGTTTCCGTCTGGTTCGCCTGCAGATCGTGAAGTACGGCTTTTTCGTCCAGCTTGCCCATCGCCAGCAAAACCGAACCATCCCAGTAGAGCCCCGTCGTGGAAACATCTACGACCGGTTTGGTCGTCCGCTGGCGATGTCGATCAACGTTGATTCTGTGTTCGCGGTACCCAGCGAAGTCCACGACAGGGAAACGACCGCTGCGGTTCTAGGCAAAGTTCTGAATATTGATCCAGTGGTCATCACTGCCCGCCTCGAGTCCTCGCGCAACTTTGCCTATATCGCCCGCAAGATCGATGCTGAAGAGAGCGATCGCATCCGGGAGCTGAACCTGCGCGGCATCTATTTCCGCAAAGAGCCAAAACGGTTTTATCCAGATCGGGACTTGGCAGCACAGGTTCTAGGATATGTAGGAATGGACGATGAGGGCCTGGGTGGCCTGGAGCGGGTATTTGATGACGACTTGCGTGGCATTCCCGGCACCGAGTTGATCTCGATCGACGCCCGCCGCAAATGGTTTGGCCGGGTGGAGAAACCGCCCGATCCAGGTCGGAATCTGGTTCTCACGATCGATCGCACTATCCAATACATCGCCGAGCGTGAGCTGCAACGAGGCATGGAAGACACGAAGGCAATTGCTGGCACCGTGATCGTCCAGAACCCGCGCACTGGCGAGATTCTCGCGCTGGCCAATCGGCCCACGTTCAATCCCAACGTCTTCAACAATGTTCTCCAGGAGTCGCTGAAGAACCGCGCCGTCAGCGACGTGTACGAGCCCGGCTCCGTGTTCAAGATCGTCACCTATTCGGCAGCGATTGACCAGCACGTGGTGACGCCGGAGGACAAGATCGATTGCCAGCACGGCTCCATCGATGTCTTCGGCATGAAAATCCACGATCACGAGAGCCTGGGGGTCGTCACGATCGCGGAAGCGTTGGCGCACTCAAGCGACGTGGCCGCCATCAAGGTGGGTATGCGGCTGGGGGACGAAAGGCTCTACCATTATCTTCGCGACTACGGATTTGGCGCTCAAACAGGGATTGAACTTCCGGGCGAAACCCGCGGGCTGACAAAGCCGGTGAATCGGTGGTCAAAGGTGTCGATCGGGGCTATCTCGATGGGACAGGAGATCGGAGTAAGTCCAATCCAAGTCATCTCGATGGTCTCCACAATTGCCAACGACGGCGTCTACACACCACCACGGATCGTAGCAGGCGAACTTCCTCCCGACGGCAAACCGACGCCGGTGGTCTTCCACCCGGCTGAGCAGCACAGCGTCGTGACGCCGATGACCGCCGCCCAGATGAGGAAGATGATGGAAGGTGTGGTGCTGTTCGGCACTGCCCGGAGAGCTATCCTCAACGGATATACATCGGCAGGCAAGACGGGCACCGCCCAGAAAGTCGATCCCGCTACGGGGGTTTACTCCAAGACGAAGTACGTCGCTTCCTTCATTGGGTTTGCCCCGGTCAGCAACCCGGCGGTGACGATTGCCGTGATTCTCGACTCGCCCATCGGCCTGCATCAGGGCGGACAGGTTTCGGCGCCGGTGTTTAAGCGCATTGCCGAGCAGGTGCTTGAATATATGCATGTGCCGCATGATGCCGATTTGAAGAAGCAGACAGTGGTCGCATCCAAAACTGACGACGATGCTGGCGATGAGTCCTCTGATCGGTTGGGCGCTAGCCTGCAGATGGCCGACGCAGATCCGGGCACGAATGTAAAGACGCAACCGAATGCGATGCTCACAAACGCGACGCCGGAGCCGAACCCACTGCGAACTGCTGCGATCCCGGCCCCGCCTGCCGCAGTAAGCGAGAAACCCCAGGCGCCGTCCCCCGATGCAGCCAAAGCCGACCACGTTCCTGTTGCCACGGGCACTGTAGTCTTGGATGTGGAGAGCGGGCCAGTAGTCCCCTCGTTTCTGGGCAAGCCGCTGCGGACAGCAGTGGAGACCGCCCAGCAGTCGGGCCTCGAGATCAATGCAATAGGCAGTGGCGTGGCCCGTGAGCAATGGCCGGCGCCGGGCAGCCGCTTGCCTTCGGGACAGAAGATAACCGTGCGATTTGTGCATTGAGCGTCTTGCATGGCGGAGCCGAATGTAGTGGACCCCAGCTATAATCCGGTTAGAAATGAACTTCCTTGACTTGCTGAATGGCGCTGAATACCTCGCGCAGCAAGGCAATCCCGCCATTGCAGGACTGGACTACGACAGCCGCCGGGTGAAGCCCGGATGGTGTTTCGTCGCTATCCGCGGCGAGACTACAGATGGCAATCACTTCATTGACGCAGCGCTCAAGGCGGGTGCGGTGGCTATCGTGAGCGATACCCTGCTGCCCAGGGCAGACGTAGCTTGGGCTCACGTCACACACGGACGGCGCGCACTGGCGAGAGTAAGTGCGAATTTCTATGGCCGTCCTGCGGAGAAGTTATTCATCACCGGAATCACCGGAACGAACGGCAAGACCACCACGTCCTTCTTACTGCAAGCGATGCTGCGCGCAGGTGGGCGCCAGGCGGCGCTGTTAGGCACAATAGAGTATCGGATCGGCGATAAGGTACTACCCGCGCCACACACTACTCCGGAGGCCCTGGAACTGAATCAGGCCTTTGCGAATGCGCTCGAGGTGGGTTGCTCTGAGGTTGCGATGGAGGTGTCTTCCCACGCCCTCGAACAGCAGCGGGTCTACGGAGTTCCTTTTGACGTAGCTGTGTTCACCAACCTCACTCGTGACCACCTCGATTATCACCGCACAATGGAGAATTACTTTGCCGAGAAGACAATCCTCTTCGAAGGCTGTGGCGCCGAGCCCCCACGGGCTGCGGTCATCAACGTGGACGACGAATACGGTCGACGCCTGGTAAAACGCTGCAGAAAGCAGACGGAACTACTCAAATATGGAATCGATTCCGGCGATTTCCGTGCAAAGGATCTCAGCATTGAGCATGCCGGAGTCAGGTTCCAGATAGCTATGCCGCACGGCGAGATCCCGATCTGGAGTCCGCTGCTTGGTCGAGTGAACGTTTACAACCTGCTCGCAGCTTCTGCGGCCGCCTACGCGCGGAATGTCGAGCCCGAAGCCGTTGCTGGCGCGGCGGAGCATCTAGCGCGAGTGACGGGCCGCTTTGAACGCGTGGATGCGGGCCAGCCTTTTACAGTCATCGTGGATTATGCCCATACCGACGATGCACTCCGGAATCTCACCGCCGTGGCGCGAGATTTCCTGGTGCAGCAAGGAGGCCGCGGCGGACGGGTTATCACGGTCTTCGGATGCGGGGGTGACCGGGATCGATCGAAACGTCCGTTGATGGGCGAAGCTGCAGGAAGGGGCAGTGATTTCGTGGTGCTTACCAGCGATAATCCGCGTAGCGAAGACCCGCTTGACATCATGAATGATGCTCTGCCCGGGCTGCAACGCAGCGGTGTCCGCTACACGATGGAGTCAGACCGCCGCAAAGCTATCGCTCTGGCGATTGAAGAGGCTCAGCCGGGCGATATTCTCCTGATTGCAGGAAAAGGCCACGAGAAAGTTCAAATCACCAACGCAGGCGCCACTCCATTTGACGACATCGAGGTCGCTCGCAACGCCTTGTGGAAGGCCGGCTATGGCGCGTCTCAGCCGGCCGGGAAATCATGAAGCTCAGCCTCGCTCGCGCTGCCGAATTCATGCAGGCTGTTGGGAACTTCGATCCCGACGCCATTGCTAACGGTTATTCCATCGATTCGCGCACCTTGCAGGAAGGCGACTTGTTTTTTGCCGTTCGTGGCGAACGCCTGGACGGACACGCCTATGTCGAAGCAGCACTTACCAGAGGAGCGGTGGGCGCGGTGGTCCGCAACGACCGTCTCGCGGAATACTCCCAACAGACCGGGCTGTTGGCTGTCGACGATACACTGATTGCGTTGCAAAGTCTGGGAGCTGCGGTCCGCCGCCTCTGGGGCGGACCGCTGGTTGCCATTACTGGATCGGCGGGGAAAACTACGACCAAGGAAGCGGTCGCACGTGTTCTGGGGACTCGGTACCGAGTGCTCAAGTCCCTGGGCAATTTGAACAATCATTTCGGAATGCCACTGCAATTGCTGAACCTAGATCCGGAACATGAGATTGCGGTCATCGAGATGGGCATGTCACACGCAGGGGAGATCAAGGAACTATGCAAGCTGGCGCAGCCCACCTGTGGTGTTGTGACCTTGGTAGCGCCGGTTCATCTGGAGTTCTTCGATTCGATTGCGGGCATCGCACGCGCCAAGTACGAGTTGATCGAAGCGCTCCCCGCTGGTGGGATTGCCGTCCTCAATGCCGATGACGAACATGTGTCGCAATTCGGGCGGAATTTTGATGGCAAAGTGGTCACCTTTGGTTTGAACAAGGCGGCCGACGTGAGTGCCCGCCACGTCGAGTGGTGCGGGCCGCTAGGCTCCGAATTTGAGATTGTTACAAACGGCGAGCAAGCCAATGCAACAACGCCTTTGTTAGGCGAACACAGTATCTACAACGCCCTAGCAGCGGTTGCCGTAGGCCTGCAATATGGAATCTCTCTGCAGCGAGCCGCCGAATCGCTCAAGACGCTGTCGGCAAGTGACAAGCGGGGGGAAATCCTCAACTTAGCAGGTACGACTATCATTAACGATTGCTACAATTCCAATCCGAAGGCCCTGGAAAGCATGATCCGTTCGTTGACCAGGCTTCCGGCACAGCGCCGCGTGGTTGTGGCCGGCGAGATGCTGGAATTGGGCCCTGCTGCAGAAGAGCTGCATCGCGAAAGCGGCCGGTATATTGCGAAGTGCGGTATCGATGCCCTGCTGGGAGTCCGCGGGCTGGCTAAAGCCATGGTCGAGGCCGCATCCGCAGCAGGAATGCATGCGGAATTCGTAGATACCCCGGAGGAAGCCGGCGAGTGGCTGCGGCGGGAGACGAAACCAGGCGACGCCGTACTACTGAAGGCGTCGCGCGGCGTCCGCCTGGAGCGTGCGATTGAAGCCTGGATTGGCCAGGCACCGGTTTCCGCGCACTGAGTTTCCGAAGTTGACTGAGGACAGGAAGAGAACTTGCTCTATTGGTTGCTGTACCAGAAGGGTTTCGTCGTCTTCCACATCGGTCCGTTCCGAATTTTTCGTTATTTAACGTTCCGTACTGCGTTCGCGAGCCTTACTGCGCTGTTCATTGGCCTTATCATCGGGCCCGGCGTAGTCCGGCGTCTGCGCGAATTCCAGATCGGCCAGTACATTCGCGAGGAAGGCCCGAGAGCCCACCAGAAGAAAGCCGGCACACCGACCATGGGAGGAGTGCTCATTGTGGTCGGCATGGTTGTTCCCACTCTGCTTTGGGCCGATCTGAGCAACCGGTTCGTGTGGATTGCAGTGGTGGCCACCCTGGCCTTCGGGGCGATTGGTTTTGCTGACGACTACCTGAAGGTTGTGCATCGGCGCAATCTGGGTCTTACCGCACGCGCGAAGCTGGGGTACCAGTTCCTGGCTGCGTTAGCAGTGGGCGCCATCTTGAGTGCCCTGGAAACACACAATCTGTATTCAACGCGACTGATCGTTCCGTTCTTCAAGCACTTCCGGCCCGATCTGGTGATCAGCAGCCTGCATCATGGGTATCTAGCCCCGCTCGCCTTCGTGCCGTTTCTGGCGTTTGTTGCCCTGGTCATAGTCGGTTCCAGCAATGCCGTAAACTTGACAGACGGACTCGATGGCCTGGCGATCGGTTGCACCGTTATCGCCGCGGGAGCGCTCACAGTGCTGACTTACGTCAGCGGACATGCGGTTTTCGCTGACTATCTTGAGCTCTCCAAGATGCCGCAGGTATCCGAGGTGACCATCTTCTGCGGTTCCATGGTCGGATCGGCCATAGGCTTTCTCTGGTACAACGCACACCCGGCAGAAATCTTCATGGGCGATGTCGGCTCACTGGCGCTTGGCGGGGCGATTGGTACCGTGGCCGTCATCATCAAGCAGGAGCTTCTCCTGCCCTTCATCGGCGGCATCTTTGTTATCGAAGCATTTTCAGTCATTCTCCAAGTTGGTTCCTACAAACTGCGCAGGAAGCGCATCTTCAAGATGGCCCCCATCCACCATCACTTCGAGCTGCTGGGCTGGAGCGAGTCCAAGGTGATCGTCCGGTTCTGGATCGCTTCCCTGGTGTTTGCACTCTTTGCTCTTACCACCTTGAAGTTGCGGTAGTCGGTGGTGAAACATGACACAATGGCGGAGCGGGCGAAATTGCTGATGGACGTCAAAGGGAAGCGCGTGCTGGTAGTCGGTCTCGGTAAATCGGGCGTCGCCAGCGCCCTGTTTCTGGAACGGCAAGGCGCTCGCGTGGCTGTCTCCGACAGCAAGACGGAAGAGCAGCTACCGCAGGAGATTCCGTTACTGCTCGAGCATGGGATTAGCGTCGAATCGGGCCATCATGGCGAACGGACGTTTCGCGATCAAGACCTCATCGTTGTCAGTCCGGGTGTGCCTTTTGATGTCCCGCAACTAGTACAGGCCCGGGCACTGGGCATTCCGGTAATTGGTGAAATGGAACTCGCCGCGCGATTCCTGCAGGGACGAATTGTCGCCATCACCGGTTCCAATGGCAAAACCACAACCACTGCGCTGACGGGACAGATCCTGTCCACGGGCGGTTGCCAGGTTCTGGTCGGAGGAAACATAGGAACCCCGGCGATTAGCTTCGTCGAGAGCGCCACGGATGAAACATGGATCGTACTGGAGATCAGCAGCTTCCAACTGGAAACCATCGAGAAGTTTCATCCAAAGATTGCAGTCGTGCTCAACGTTACGCCCGACCACCTTGACCGGCACTACACGTTTGAGAACTACGTGGCTGCGAAGGCCCGCATTCTTGAGAACCAGATGGCGGATGACTTCGTGGTGTTGAACGCCGACAACACGTCTTGCATGGGCCTGGCCTCCAGGACGAACGCTCCAGTGTTCTGGTTCAGCCGCCTGAGCGAAGTTGAACAGGGAGCGTTCACTCACGACGGGCGAATTTTCTGGCGGCATGCAAAAGTCGAAGTCGAAATTATGCCGGTCAGTGAGATCGCGCTGAAGGGTTGGCACAACGTGGAGAACGTTCTGGCGGGGATCTGTTGCGGGATGCTGGCTGGCGCGGAGCCGGAGCAAATCAGGCAGGCGATTAGCTCTTTCAAGGCCGTTGAACATCGGTTGGAATACGTCGGCGCGGTCCGTGGCGTCGAATACTACAACGATTCCAAGGCGACCAACGTGGACGCGACGATCAAAGCCTTGGAGTCATTTCCCGGCCGGATCCACCTCATTCTGGGCGGCAAGGACAAGGGCAGCGACTACAGCTTGCTGAATCCGCTGCTGAGGGAGAGGGTCAAGCGCATTTACACAATCGGAGCGGCCGCGGGGAAAATTGAATCTCAGGTACGCGGTGCGGAGATCGTAAGTGTGGGAACACTCGACATGGCGGTAAGACGTGCAAGCGAGTCCGCCCTTCCTGGCGACGTGGTGTTGCTGGCGCCGGCGTGTGCCAGCTTCGATCAGTTCGACAGCTACGAACATCGCGGCCGGGTCTTTAAGCAAGAAGTGCGTCAACTGGAGTCGAAAGAACAGCAACATGATCGCTTGGTCAGCACACACGGGAGCGTCGAATAATGGCCAAGCGCGTCAGTGTGGATAAATGGCTGTTCACGGTGACTTTGTTGCTCGTCTTTATCGGGCTAGTAATGGTGTTTAGCGCCTCAGCCGTCATGGCCAAGGAGCGATTCGGTTCACCATACGGTTTCTTGCTGCGGCAATTGGCATGGGCGGGAGCAGGCCTGGTGGCTATGGTCGTGGTCATGAATATTCCGTATGCGAAATTTCGGCGGCCGTCCGTTGTGTTTACGTTTCTCGGCGTTACCTGCCTGCTGTTGATCGCGGTTTTTCTCTTCCGCGATTCCCACAACACGCACCGCTGGATCAAGTTTGGCGTCTTTTCGTTTCAACCCTCGGAATTGACCAAGCCGGCTCTCATCTTGTATCTCGCCTACTTCCTCGAGACCCGCTGGCAGCAGATTGCCGACTGGCGACACGTGCTGCTTCCCGCCGCCGCGCCGACGATTTTGCTCGCGTTGCTCATCGTCAAAGAGCCAGATCTGGGCACGGCCATCGCCTGCACCGCCATCTCCGCGGCCGTCCTGTTCGTGGCAGGGATGAACATGCGTTATCTGGGGTATGCCCTGGTGGGGTCGCTGCTGCCACTTTACTTCCTGGTCGTCCGCGTGCCATGGCGTTGGGCCCGGGTTCAGGCTTTTCTCGATCCATTCAAGGATCCACAGGGCAAAGGCTTTCACGTGATTCAGTCGATGATTGCCGTCAGCACCGGTGGTTTAACTGGACTCGGCTTGATGGAGGGCAAACAAAAGCTCTTCTACCTCCCCGAGCCGCATACGGACTTCATTTACGCGGTCACCGCAGAAGAGCTGGGCTTGTGGGGTTCGGTGTTGGTCGTGGCCCTGTTCGCCATCTTTCTCTATCGTGGCATCCGGGTCGCGCTTCGTATTGAGGACATTTTTGGGAGGTTCCTTGCGACCGGGATTACGGCGATGGTTGTGGTACAAGCGTTGTTTAACATCAGCGTTGTGCTCGCTATGATGCCGGCAAAGGGAATTCCCTTGCCGTTCATTTCCTATGGCGGCTCCTCTCTGTTTATTACTCTGGCCAGCGTCGGTGTACTCCTCAACATCTCGCAACAGACGGACTAGCCATGCGAGTGATGGTGGCGGGAGGCGGTACCGGCGGACACGTCATACCGGCGCTGGCGATCGCGCAGGAATTGCGCTCTCGCTACGGCGCAAGGGTGTTGTTTGTCGGAACGCAACGCGGCATCGAGACCCGGCTGGTACCTACAGCAGGATTTGAGCTCAATCTGATTGAAGTCGGGGCGTTGAAACGGGTTGATTTCGCGACTCGCCTGAAGACCTTGCTGGACTTGCCACGTGCGGTAACGGCATCGGCCAGGATTCTACGTGAGTTTCGTCCTGATGTGGTGATTGGAGTCGGCGGTTACGCTTCCGGACCGGTGATGCTGGTGGCGGGCATGATGAGCGTTCCCACCGTAGCATTCGAACCCAACGTGGTTCCCGGCGTTGCCAATCGAATAGTTGCGCCCATGGTTAACGCCGCGGCGGTGCATTTTCCAACGACCTGTCACTACTTCCGCAACTGCCAGGTCACGGGCGTCCCCGTTCGGCAGGAGTTTTTCCACGTCCCTCCACGAGGGAAAGATACGACTTCGACTTTGCTCGTCTTCGGAGGAAGCCAGGGCGCGCACGCCATTAATCAGGCTGTGCTGGAGGCGCTGCCAGCGCTGGCAAGAGCCGTGCCGGAGATCCACATCATCCATCAGACTGGCGAGAAGGATTATGCGGAGGCATTGGCGACGTACCAGCGGACCCCAATTTCAGCCGACGTCCGTCCATTCGTCGAGGACATGCCCGGAGCCTTCGCGCGTGCCGATTTGCTGCTCTGCCGCTCCGGAGCCAGCACTGTAGCGGAGGTAGCTGCGGCTGGGAAGGCGGCTATCTTTGTTCCACTGCCAACCGCAACCGATGACCACCAGACGCGAAACGCCGCCCTGCTCGCGGAAGCAAAAGCTGCCTGCCTCCTGCCACAAGCAGAGCTTACAACTGCCCGCCTTGTGCCGGAAATCGCGGCCATGTTTCGCGACCGTGGGTTGCTGGCGGCGATGTCGGAAGCGGCACGGGCGTTCGCTCATCGTGACGCAGCCTACAACATTGCAGCCTTGGTGGTGCGAGTGGCTGGCATACCGGACGCGCAAGCGGTAGCCTAGAGACTCGTCTCTCCCATGTTTGCCAAAATCCAGCGCGTGCATTTTGTCGGCATCGGCGGCATAGGCATGAGTGGCATCGCCGAGGTGCTGCTAAACCTTGGCTACCAGGTGTCGGGCTCGGATCTGAGAACCTCACCAGTGACGGACCGCCTGGATAAACTCGGTGCGGCGGTGTTCGCGGGACACAGTCCTGACCACATTGCCGGCGCTGATGTCGTGATCGTCAGCTCGGCCGTTACGCGAGACAACGTCGAAGTTACAGCCGCCCACGGACGCCACGTTCCCGTGATTCAGCGCGCGGAGATGCTCGCTGAGCTCATGCGTCTGAAGTACGGAATCGCCGTTGGCGGCATGCATGGCAAGACCACGACAACGTCGATGGTGGCCGCGGTGCTTGCTGCGGGAGGACTCGACCCCACGGTGGTTGTTGGCGGACGCGTGGATGCCATGGGCTCTAATGCTCGGCTAGGCAAGTCACAGTACTTGGTTGCCGAGGCTG